>Ga0209930_1000362_pt1 | contig 125176 bp, 157 predicted proteins | sample ThiBiot_500_biof_2_FD_183948 | JGI IMG/M metagenome (GOLD analysis project Ga0209930, IMG submission 183948) | Wastewater bioreactor microbial communities from Cape Town, South Africa - Thiocy_cont_500_biof (SPAdes) | ecosystem: Engineered > Bioreactor > Thiocyanate-remediating >...
AACTAGTCAGTCGCTTATTCAAAAATTAAGTTGAATTAAATTTTAAACGAATAGACGATGAGATGAATGAAATGGGCCTATCCATAAAATGAACTACTCACACTTTTTATTTCCAGTTAAGGGTTATCATGGGAACATCAAAAGACAAAACATTTTTGTATCTGTTAGCATATGATTCTGTTATTAATTAGTCTATTGAATTCATTAATAATTAATTTGACAAAGGACAAGAAAAATATCATTGAATGTTCGTAGAAACTAGCACGTACTAATTTATGTGACAGAAATAAATTCATGAATAGAAAAAAGAAATCTAACAGAAAGTTGTTTGAGGCTTTTCAGATATTATCTTCCGTAATATTCTCCTTCCAGACAGACTAAGCCAAATTTTTTTGTTATCATTTTTAATGATATATCCACATGAAAGTTAATTAGTAGAAGCTAAACTCGGTTGGTTTTTTTTTCAGATGAGTATTCACGTGTATCTTCATATGAACTGTCCGTATACGAATGAACTTATTCGAAAAGTTCTCAATAAACGCGAACAGATTTTCAATTTAATCGATACTTCGATTGAAACTCAACACACCAATGTGCTGTACTGGCTTGAATATGAAGAAATCGATTTCGATATGATCTATCGTTTAGCTAAACAAGAACAAACGAACAAAGTCATGGCCAATTCATTCTGCATACGAAAAGGTCTTTTGCGCAAGGCTAATTTTGCGGCATTCCTTCAAAAATACCTCGCTAAAGTAACGACAATGAAATGAAAGAAAATAGAATTTATTTCTCGTACTTTCTCAAATAGAAACCTGACTCAGTTCTTCGTAATCATTATCCTGAAAGTCATATTCTCGAACTTTCGCATCCCGATTATCTCGACGAAGCACTCAATGAAGCATTCGAATTACGTGATATTCTCGAAGAAAATACGAATACAACCGAACGACCAGTTACATTCATTCTCAAAGCATCGATTGTCGATAAAGCCAGTGAATTATTTTTGTTTACAACTCAAAGTCAATTAGAAGAATATTTCACTGAAAAAGACGACGAAGAAACTTGCAATCTAAGAGAATGGATTGCTCAACGATATATCACCAATCCAAAACTACTGTCAACATATAACAATCGAAAGTTTCATCTACGAGTTTATGTTGTTGCAGAGAAGAATCTTCGAATTTATGTTTACGATGGTATTCTAGCTCTATTTGCATCGAAATCTTATGATAATAACGATGAATCCTACGATCGTCTTCGTCATATAACGAATACATGTGCTCAGGTCAATTCGGAATTAAGTGAAAGTGATTTAGTCAAGGAATTCTTTCGATTAGAAGATCTTAGCGATGAAACACGTTCGAATATCTTCGAACAGATTAAATCAGTTGTTGCCGAGATTTTTACTGGATTACATAATGAAGTAACGATATTTCAAGCGTTGAGAAATGCCTTCGAAATCTTTGGATTCGATTTTCTAATCGACGACAACGATCAAGTTTATTTTCTCGAAGCGAATGCTTTTCCAGATTTCAAACAAACAGGCAATGAATTGAGTATTTTAATTGAAGAACTATTCGACAATGTCGTTGACAATGTTATTCTACCGTATTTCGATATTGAATCCAATGAGAAATTAAATACTCAACGAAAACTTCATTTAGTTTATGACAAACAAAAGAAAATCTAGAGAATAACACAAGAATTCGGTTTGGTTTTTTGTTTTGTCGAATTTGGTCGACCTAAATAAAAGAAAAATCCATTTGAGAACTATCGATTTTATTGTATACCTTGGAAAAAAATTGTCGAATGGATCATTCTCACTGACCTTTGTTGACTGGACGCATTTTCGTTTTCATCGGAGCAGTCGAACGTTTTTGTTTTAACGAAGATTTCTTTTCTAATAGATTCGGAGAAGGAATCGGAATAATCGCTTCTTCAGTCGTTTCGGTTGATGAAGGTTGTTCATTAATTAATGATGGTTGTTCTGAGTCAGTCGATTCTTCTAAAGGCGGCATTGGAGATATTTCGGAAGTATCTGCCGGTGAATTACGACGATGTTTAGTAAGAACAGCTTGTTCTTGTGATGGAATCGCTTGAATTAGTTGAATCTGTTTTTCTCGTTTATAAATCTTATCTCGATAGTCAATAAAATTTGCTAAGGCTTTACATCGATTTAATTTTCGATAGTTTACATAGGATTCGAGACTGTTACTAACGATTTCATACGTACGCTAAAATCGATATAAAAACAAAAGAATTCATCTTTAGAGAAAACAAAATACTTCGAGATCGAAATTGACGATATTTGTGTTTATTAAAGGCCAACAATTGTTTCCTGATTGATCGTAGGTTTTTTCTAAGAGTAAATTGTCTAAATATTTTCTCAAATTTCAAATTCATACATCGACAAACTTTTCGTTTGAACCGACTGATTATCACCAAATCTCGGTAATAGACTTTCATTTTCTCGCGAATTAAATCTCGGTAACATCAAACAAAACGAAAATACAAAGATACTACAACTACTAGTAACTAGGTTGAAAATTTTTACATATATATATTTATTTATTTATGCGTTTCTTTTTTCCGAATAATAATAATAATAATAAACAACAAAGAGAGAGAGAAACAACAAGCAAAGAATCAAAACCATGGCATAATGAATATTAAAGAGAAATACTAAGATTCGGACATAGATAGGCGTGTGTTTTTTTTATCGAAAGAAGAAGAAAAAATGAACGAAGAAGAAAGAAAAAGAATCACAATATGCAAAATGAATATATTTTCAAAATTCAAGTCTATCAGCAGTATTTATTGGAGAACGAGAGAGAGAGAAACAAGTGATCACAGTTAGATTAATCTTCATTATGTTCATTTTCGATCGGAACTGCTGTAGATTTGTCATTTGATGAAGGCGTCTGAATTCGACATATACGTTTGACTTTGGCTCGATGATTTTTAAACCATAAACGTATATGTTTAGTTTCTAATTTGGGAAATTTTGTTCGATATTCACCTTCGTTTAATTCCGAACAGATACGTTCGATTAAAAGATGATCGGGATGTGTCTCAATAGCGAACCATTGCTCTAATTTCGGTACTTCCGATGTTGGATCAATAAATATTCGATTACGTCGCGAACGATTGTAATCGAATGTTGTCGTTAATTTTGTTGAATGATAATTGTTATGATTATGATTATTATTATTCATATGCGATATTTGCGTACTTGGTGATTGTTCATTACTAATTAAACTGCCATTATCTTCATCATTACTTTCATCTGAATGTGTAAGTTTTTGTTTTTGTTGATCAGTCAATGAAATATCAAATGCTTGTAAATAATTGAAATAATAATTATTTGAATTTGTCGATTTGCTTTTCAATTCATCGGCATCATCCATGGGCTCATCATCAGCATCGTCATCGATTTCATCCGATGAATCGAGTTCACATTTCGACGTGTAATCTTGTAACGATGTCGTTTCCGATGGTACTATACGACGTTTCTTACGTTTCAATGCAGCACGTGCATTTTTAAACCAATATTGAATGTTATAAGGTTCGAGAGCTTTTTTACCTGAATTGAATTTTCTTTTTTCGTGAGTCGAAAACACAAAAAGATGAGATGATTTACCTTTTCGACATGGTAATGCGTTGAGTGTTTCGCAGATCGACGCGATTTGATAACGTGTTGGATGTTTTGTATCGGTGAATATTTGTAATAAACGTGGTGTTTCTTCATGTGGATCGAATGTTGTACGTTCACGTTGTCGACGATTTGTCGACGATGAATCGTACTGTTGTTGAGTAAACGAGAGAAGACTAGCGAAATTATTTGGATAAGAAAGAGTGGATTTGAATGAAGATGAACATGGCTTTTTCGAGAGATTTAATGGAATGTTATCACTACCAAAAACAAATGAAATAAAAAAAGTGCTATTTTCGACATTTGTCTCTCGACCATACCCGTCAGTGGTATTCGAATTAGATGAATAACCAGTTGGACTTTGTTCATCATCGTATTCACAATCGTTTTTATCTCTTTCTTCATTGATTAAAGACATCGATTGTTTGAAGAAATGATTTGATCGTTTATCGTTTGATGAGCTTGAATATCTTTTAAACAAAACTTTTCGTTTTTATTTCAACAACAAAAATAAATTGTTTTACTTTGATATACGTATTTGTAAAACTGCAAGATTCGTCAAATCACCTAGTATCTCTTGAACAGTAACTGTCCGATTATCTGTCACTGTTTCAATTGGTAATGGATTCCAATTTTTAATCAAAATCTCGCCTAAAATGTTCAATGAACACAAATGTCAATCGATTTTCATCTTCTCTTACCATCAATTCTTTCGTCCTGTTCGATTTTGCCCACATCGGCTTCCATACTTCGTAGAACAACATGAACAATTTCATGAAATTTTGTTTGACCTGGAATGATTACGAAACCATCCTGTAAAACACGTTGTGGACACTCATCACGTGTGACCACACAGTGTACGGGGAGGAATTTATTATTTAACGCCAGACCTAAAAATAAAAATCCAATCGAAAATAGAACCAAATGAATTTTCACACATTGAGTTTGAATTTAGTAAAACAAAAAAAACCGAAGACAAATATGTGTTAAACAATTGTCTTATTAATTGAACACATTTGATTTCCCTCAAGCAATGGTTTACCTGAAGTGAACTTTTCTAACCGACGCGAAACCATTTTTTTTGCTAATATATTCAATTTACAAGAAAAAGACAAAAAAAAACACGAAAGAATTTTCTTTTGATCGAATATCTTCTTGCTACTCGAATGAAGATATGATAAACGAAAATGATCGGGAGTAGAGATGTGTCGTCTCGTTTCTTTTTTTCTTCGCATATGCTCTCTTCGTTTTCAATTATAACCAATCAATTGACAACCAATCTATCGGACTTTTGTAAATCATACCGTTTTCTCATCGTTTTTCGTTTCTTCCTCTCGCAACATCATTTTTATTAGTCAATATTTCGTAACACTCGAGCTGCACTGAACCGAAACAACCAACCAGAAGAAAAAAAAAACGTTAAGACACGAAAGTAGAAGAGGGAGAAGTAAAAACCTTGTCAAACAATCAATAAGAACGTATAACTATCTCATTTTGTACCAATTGCGTTTTTTTTTATTCGACGTGATTATTGCAATAAAACAAGATATCAATCATTACCTATACGCTCACCCTCGTCTCTTCTCCTCTCTCCTGCTGAATAATTTGTTTTATCTTGATTTCCCCCCCGCTTTTTGTCCCTCTCTTTCGTTTTATTGCACAACGTTAACCATGCGTAACCATTCGAATAGGTAGATGTTCGAACGAACATCCAATCATACGAATGCATTTAAAAAATAGAAGAGAAAGAGAGAGAGAGAGAAGAGAGAGAGATAGAGAAAAGAAAGTAAAGAAGACGATTACAGAACAAATTGACAAATGTTACAAAGTCTTGCTTATTTCAATAGTATCCTACTGATCTGTCAACATATTATTTCTTCTTCTTCTATCTTAAATCAATAAAATCGCAAATCGATCTCTCGTTTGAGTATTTAACACGTTCGCTATTCGATCGAATCAGTACCTTAATGTTCCTATTTAGTTTCATCCATGATGATGAGTAACAACTGTTTAGTGATAATAGGCTTTCAATCGTTATGTCGACACCCAATAAAAACTCGTTATGAAGCAAAAATGAAATGAATTTCTCGTCTCTTTATACATATGCATATAACAGACACAACTCACTTGTTGAACTGAACAGGCCGAGTGACATTTTGATAGTTGAGAGAAGGAATGAGGTTAAGCTCTATTTTACTTTTTTTAAAGTGTTAATCACAATGGCAAACAACAAGCATACATAGCAATAGCAAGCCCGATTTCGAAATGAAGATGAAGCCGGCTGATGCCATTCTTTCTCTTTCTCTCTCTTTTTCAACGTTAGAATCTTCAATAAAAAAACGAAGAGGGAGAAAGAGAAGAGTATTTTAACTTAAGTTGACATACGGATGCATTATTTCTCACTTTTTTTTAAAAGAGAATAGAAAGAAAGCGAGTCCGAGTAATAAAATGCAATCGAGTGAGAGAGGTAAATTGAACGTTTCATTCTAACCCTCGACGATTATCCCAACAACAACATTATCGTATAGAAAATGTCGTTGAGAAAGGGAGGGGGAACGGAAATGTGCTTGAAAAACTTTGAAAATTGGCAATAGTAAGAAGAAAGAGAGAGAGAGAGAGAGAGAGAGAGCGAGAAAAAGGTAAATGCAAAACGTTTGAAGGATTTTCTCGATGTGTTCTTTTGTTTCTTACATTTCTAGTTGGCAATTAGGGGGATAGTCAGTCATTTGAGTTATATTTATATATTCTTCAGTCGGAAGATATTAAAAAGAATGAATTTTTATTTTGAAAGATACTTATTTCTTTTCTTTTCTTTGTCGATTTTCTTTTTAAAAATGAAAAAGTTGAAGGAAAGAAATCATCGAGTTAATGCGCGTCATCATTTGAAAATTTGATTACAGAAAAACCTATTAGCAAGTTAACAAAAGGAAAATGCGTTTCCTTGATTTAATTCTCTAAGTAGTTTAAATAAGCGAGAAGAAAAAAGAAACGATAACTTTTTCAAGATTAAAAACATGCAAAGTTTCTACTTCGACGAAGATGAAGAGAAAAAAAATGAACATTTACAGCTTTTAGTTTTTCTTTCCTTATTTATTCTTACTGTTTAATTATTCAATATGTTGCACGCACACATCAATGTATACCCTCTCTCTCTCTGAGTTGACTAACGACGTTCTCTCGTCATTTTTTTTACCGTTTCGATTTGGTATGCAAGCCAGTAGCGAATAAGGATTAGCTGCAAAAGTTTTATGACAACTACTTGACCGAAAAAAAAACAGCTAAACGAAACAAAATGGTACCACCAACACCAATACACTAAGCTCGTAAATATTATATTCAACAACGATAAAAAATGCAAGAGAGCAAACGACAGAGAGAATAGAAGAGCTGGTGATTAACCTTCTCTACTCACTTGCGCATTTGCTATCGTCGTGGATGGATGGATTAGTTGATGTAAACGCAGGAGGAGAAATAATCACGATACTTCGATTTCCATTCATAGGAGAATAAGAGAAAACGGAAAATCGCAAGACACATATACGTCGCAAATCAATAGACGAAAGAGATTAACTTTTTTTTTTTCTTCTTCTTCGACTTTTTTTTCTGAAGACGACAATCTGGTGCCTGTACGATGTGTGTATGGGTTTATAGACGAAGCACGGCTGGTGCTCGTCATTCAAACGAAAAGAAAGAAAGAAAATATGTGTGATTGTCATCAATACAACACTAGTTACAATGAAAAGAAATTGTTGAAAGTGGTCATTCGTACGATAGTCGCTTGATTGATTTGCTTTAATTTATTCGACATGACAAAAAATGATCTGCATACACACACACTGACTAGTTTTCTATTTTCTAATGATAACAACTGGTGCATATCATTGAAATTTCTCTCTCATTTTTTTTCTTGTTTCGAGTTAAGAAAAAAAGAACGAACTGCGCATCTTCGTGATGTAATCTCTTCAAAATCTACCTTTACATATGCCAATCCTTGTCTCATTCGTATTCTCGATAAGCTCTTTGTTCTTGTTCTTCACCATCTCTCGCCAAATGAAAGAATGACAACAACTACTCGCGTATTATCTATCCTAATCTTGACATGTATATGTTTACAGAATAACGGTTAGCTTTTTTTTCGTCTTCTTCACAATAGATATCTGTAAAATATTCGTTCGTGTACATAACAAATAAAAATAAAAATATATCTACACGAAAGCTTTGCTATTTCTCTCTCTCTCTCTTCCTTATTACCAATCAATAGTAATAATAATAATGATGATGATGATGATGATGATCTCTTTTTCTCTTGCTTACCTCAATCGGTTAACTATTGTTTATACATCGATCTAAATAGTGTGACAAAAGAACAAACGATTTGTTCTTTCGCTTGTTTGAGTTTTTCTATCTACATACACACACTCACCGTGACAAGAGACGTATGCATGAAAATTAGGATAATGACAATTTTGATTATCATCGTCCAACTATGACTACTCAAATGTATAGATATAGATATAGAGCAATCGCGTGTGAGAATAAATAATAACGAAGAAAAAAAAATAATTTTCTTACTTAAACGACACAAGTAACAATATTCATGTCTTGCCAATGGCGAAAAACGACGGCAAAGTTCGACATCTAGAGTGATAAGCTATCATTAATCTTTGATAGAGTGAGTAAAAAAAGGAGTAATAGAAAAAAAATATTCAGGTGAAAGAAAGAACGACTAAGAATACATACACCTGTCCTTCTTGTGTTGTTACCTCGCTTTATATATCGTTATCCTGTTACACAAAAGAGTTGGATTAACGCTACTACCCTCTCGGTGACCTGATGAATGAGATGCATTATACATACATATATACGTATACTCAAACAAAAAGAAAAGAGTGTGTATTATCGACTCTTCTGGTAAGACATACAATTTAAGTCTATGGTGATGAAGGAAAATGAGGGAGAGAGAGAAGAGAGAGGAGAAGAAGAGAAGAAATGGATTTCGGGTGATTGCAGCGGCGCGCTTGTGTCAAACACACACAAATCACAATCAATTGTAATACACATCGTGCAAGCAGGCCCCCCTCTCGAGCCGAGCGGTAATCACTTTTTTCTTCTCTCGCTCTCTCTTTAAGTATAGGCAACAGCCGGTTCGGCGTTGTGTTCACTAAAAAATTCATTCTCGCTCGTTTCTATCGACCCGTTTTTCCCCTTACCTACCTTCATCATCTTTATGTTAATCGTCCATTTTTGATAAGATGCCATACCCGTTTCTCGTCTCGCTACTTTTTTTATGCTCTGTCTCCTTTTCTTTTTTTCCTCTCTCTCTCTCTCTTTGTCTGGAAGTTAATCTAAGATAGAGTTCGGTACTACCGATTTCTCTCCTTGTCGTCATCATCATCATCATCCTGATTTGCGAACGAACAAACATATATACACCATGTATATATATATATATGTAAGAAAAGATGATTGCAGCTGAACTATTGTCGACAAAGGTAGATTATACAGAAATAAGAACGGCAACGATGTCGGCAGTAATCAGATGACAGAACGAAAAAGAACGAGTGGAAGAAGAATTTAATTGAGCTTTCGCTCACCGACTATAAAAGCAAGGGTATTTGGCTTGAGATAAGCTTAAGCCGATATATAATGCATTATTGAGGCAAAAAAATATATATTGAGTAGAAGGGAAAAAAAATCCAAATAGAATTTTCTCCGAGTTAAGATTAGCAACTGAGTAAGTGCACGTTGTCAAAGTGAAACGATTCGCTTTTTCTTTCTATTTTTTTTTATAATCCAGATTAGTAGTTAGTAATGTGTATAGATTGCATTCAACCGAAGACCGGAGATTAATAACGATGATGAAAGATGAGTTTTTTTTTTCTTATAGCCGATGATATTCTATTAAATATGAGATTATCAATATAATCACTTATGGGATCGATGAACAGTATTGTTGATTCGTATCTTTGAGATTAAAAGATGAAAAACTTAATTGATTGATTGAGTTTTTTTTTAGATATTAAGAGATTATATAGAGATGAGAAACTAGATTAGCTCGATGAAACCATCATTGGGCAGATAAATGCATGATTTATTTTAAGACAAAACAAAAAAACAGAATTGTTGTGTTGTGTGTTTCTTTTTGAGCAAATATTAGAAAACATTTCCACGGAAGAATTCAATTGTCGTGATCATAATCGCACATGCAGGTGAGACTTTTAATAAACGTGGTACAAGTCCTAGAACGCGCACAAAATACTATAATCGTTTTATCGAACAAAACAATTACCTTTATACCAACTTGAAATACCGATTTCTTTAGACATGCGTAGAAGAATTTGAATCGTTCGTTCCTTTGCATGTTTTTCATTTCGACCGATTTGAACTTGTCGAATTGATTTCACCGTGTCAAACGGATGAGTAAAAATTGTAGCTAAAGCACCTGCAAAGAAACAAATGATAAACATCAATCAATGACAGAATTCTTTACCGGCTATGACGCCTGAATAAAATGTACTTGGCATCTGTTTTAATCGAAATTTTTGCATTATAAACACTAAAATAGATTTCATCGAGTGTTAAAACGGTCAAAATTTGATGTTAACTTTACATTTTAATCGTTCATAAGTCGACCAATAGAAAACTAAAAATGAACAACAAAGTCAAGATTAATTCTCTAAAGACTATTCACTAATCGTTTTAGTGTTCTTAGTTAAAATTTCATCAGATTAAAGTCTTGAAATCGATTTCATCAACGATGACTTACTGCTAAAAGGAACATCTCGCCAAAGAGATGGTACAAGTCCTCGCCACAATGACCGAAAGCCTCGTGTTTCGATTAATTCCCTCAATGTATTCGAAAGATCTTTATAAGATAAATTGGCTGACATTTTTTTCGTTCGAATCAATTCCAACGGATTAGTAATAGTCGTAGCTGAGATTCTTGCACAACCACCAGCTAGACCGGGTATCAAAACGTTCGATGGATCGGTCTTATAACCGAACAAACATTTCAATTGTTCGTAACATGTATAGTAAATAATCGTATTCGGTAGTGACATGAGTAATGTCGGAGAAAGGCCCGACCATAACGTTGGCACACCTTCGTTCCGTGCGATCTGAAAGTTAAATGATTGTAAACAAAACAACATGCTGGTTTGTTCTACTTTTAAAAAAGTATCGATCGTGCCATGATACTTCATCGATCGATTGAACCAAGAGACACTTTCTGCCTGATTGAAACACGTGCAAACATGATCATTAACTCCAAATCGAAAGACATAACATTCATTTTGCATTCCGTGTGTATTATATTGGCATTGCATGCGAACTCGAACAACATCGAACGGTGTCTAAAAGCAATTCTAGTCGAATAAATAAACAAAAATGACGCGTTCTCTACCATAAATAGAGCCGTGCACATAGCTCCGATCGATGTTGAGATAATCTGTTGACTAGGTATGATTAAACATGGAGAATTAATAGACATGATTCTGTTCTAAAATTTATTTTTTTTTCTTTTTTTTTCAAACAAAATAAAATTGACGTTTGAGTAACAAAAAAAATGTCAGCGACCGGGTTTTTGGTACGTCAATTGAAATGTCTTTTTGTGATATTTTCCTACGATTTATCTGACGAATCGTATGAGTTCGATAGTTTTCTAAATGTTTTGAATTCTATTTTCTTTTGATCATTTGGCCCAAGAAAGAAAGAGAAAGAACACACAAAAATAGTCATCACAGATGCGATGAAAAAAACTCGTAAAGATAGTTTTTTTCCAGACAAAATTCAAAAAATAAAGAAAAGAAAAATCAGAGTGCAAATTTAGAATGGGAGCAAAAACAAAAGAGATAACAAAATACAAAGCAAAAAACGAAAGAAATGAAGACAAAGAAAGAGAAAAACAGGTTAATCGCACTTCGGCACGACAAACTATCTCTATTCATCATGAAATTTTTCAATCTTTTGCGCCCAAGCGAAATCATCCGAGCGAGGTTTAGCTCCTGTATAGTATTCTACAACTCGTTCTAGTTGAGACCAGAAATTAATCATTTCAAGTGGTTTATTAAGCCAGCCAGTTGTGACTAGAAGAAATAGAGAAAGAGAGAGCGTGTGCGTGTAATCAGAGGATCATGCTTTCGTTCGAAAACTTACTACAGAAATATGTATCGTGTGGGACAACTGAAAAAAAACCAACAAATAGATAAAAATCTCATTTTTCGAACGAAATCGATCTCACCATGATGTAGTCGATGATGTTTTCGAGGAAGAATTATATGATATCGTTGTAAAAAAACAATAAATGGAGGTAGACCAAAATATGTATGTGACCATTTATGGAACTAGAACGTGTCTCATTCGATGAGTAAAAACATTTGCGATTCTATTAATCGAATTTACCTGATTTGTCATCGAAACAAATATGGCAAGAAGAAACATATAGACTTCGAAATTATACGTTTGTTGAATATCAGTTTCATTGTAGAACGTAAATTTATATGCCATATAGAGTAAATATGGTACAATAACAGCGAAATTATCTCCATTTGTTTCAATAAAATCATGACGTGTTATTGATGTTGGATCGATGTGATGTTCTCGAAATGGTCGTAAGAAATTTCGACCAATAAATGGCATATCAACTGAACCCCATGTATCAGCACCCCAATGGACAATACCTGATGCTAAATCAGCCGTTAGAATTCCTAATACTATTCAAGAAAACAACAAGCTCAATCAATCTTTTTCTCATTGGAAAACATACGAGCGGCAGGAATGATTACATAACAGTTTCTAACGTCAAAATATCGACAAATAAAGTAGAAATTATAGATCATTAAACAAACGCAAAGAATAAACGAGACAATTTCTTGGAGACGTTTCTCTAGAAAAGAAAATAAATAAATAAATCTTAGTTGAAAAATCAAAACGGAAATCAGTCGAGAATATATATATATATATATATATATGAGCAAAGTGGCCCGGAGGCAAGACAACTTTGCTGTTCTTCTAACTCAATTGTTCGAAACAAAATCGACGTTTTTTTTAGCTAAATAAATTTTCTCTATTGTACCTTTTGTATATTGACTAGCAAGTAGTTTCGCTCCGGCATGTTGTGGACCCCAACGTATTTCTCTTGCATCATGAATCGTATTTCCATTTGGATCACCTTCCGGCATTGAATTTTTATCCACAAGTATATCTGTTTCCATCTGATTTGTTGACGAAGCTGTTTGATCGAAAAAAAAAATCGTCATAGAAATTCAAATTTTCTTTTTTTGTTTTTCTACGATTAACATACCTGTTGAAGGACAAGATGGAGAAACTGTCGATGATGAAAGGCACATACGTCTCTACGAAATGGATGAATACAAAAAAAGGAGTCTTTGTATGCGTATTAGTTTGAATCGAAGAGGAAAAGAAATAGTTAAATTGTCGTTGCCATCCTGTCTGTATACTTTAGTTTTTTTTAATATTTTTATATATAGATTTTCTTTTTCTTCTTTTTTTTTCGGTGATCGAACTTTGGTCTGAAAAAAAGAAGAGAAAAAGAAGTGGTGAAATACAGAATGAGAAAAATATTTATTTGCTTGAAGAGCACGAACGAAACATATTACATCTCGTGCACTTATTCCTCGTTTTTTTTTCTTATAATGTCATAACTGATTGTTACCGAACGGTTACCTAGACACACAAACACATACATACTCTCGATTTTTTTTGCTCCATTCTTTCTTTACCTGTTAATTGGAATGATATTTATTTAATAGTCATTGTTTTTATACAAAATACGATGAAAAAAAAAGAGCAACAGACAAGTCGATAGAATGCAAAAGAAAGAAAAAACGTGGACAAAAAAAGAATATAGAACAAAAAAAGGGTATTCTTGTATTTTGTAATAGCAATAGTACTCTCGACTTTGTGCTGCTCTTTCTTATTCGACAAAGATTTTTCTCGTTTCTGTCTATCTGCAGTTGCAAAAAAAAACAAAACCCACAAAAGAACAAGAGATGATACTATCATAAGCACATCGAACGGATTAATAAACTGAAACTAAAGGGGAAAGTACACGATTATCTCATGAAAAAGAAGTTCTTTTTTTTTCTCTTCTTCTTCTTCTCGACAACAGTTAATTAACACTTACATAAAGAAAGCTAAGGAACAGAAGACCGTCGATGAATTTGGATGAATCAAATTGATTAACACATAAATATATAACGAGAAAGAAGAAGAAGAAGAAGAAGAAAAAAACGGAGGACCGACGACTGGTTATATTTTGTTAAAGTTTATTAGAGATGTATATCGATGTATTGAAGAGAAAAATCAAGCAAAAATAACATTAACATTATGACAAATAATCATTGCAAATGAGTTACATATAACCATCGATTTATCTTGTCAGTTCATTTGTTGTATTAGCAAAACAGAAGCGTTTCTCTTTTCCGTAGTTTTTCTGTTCGGGAGAAAGAGGAACGAAACTCGAAGAAACACACAGGGACAGAGAGAGAGAGAAAAAGAGCAACGACTGGACCGTTGTTGTCTTTTTATTATTTTATTTATTGATAAAGATAGATAAATATATATCTATCTATATAATATATGTACGTATGTTTATATGTTCGAAGATGTTCCAATAAAAACAATTCTATAGATGTCACTAATTGACATATTCGGGGTGAAAAGACTTGAAGAAGAAGAAGAAAAGAAATCTTTAATTAATAATCAATTATGCTGTATACGAGAGCAAGAGAGACGACTTGCTCTTGTATTGTTTCAATTTCCAATTAATTGTCTTTACATTGTTCAAGTATCCGATCGAGACAATGAAAATTTCTCCTTTTTTTTGTTCTCTTACAATTGAGAAATAAGAAAAATTTCTTGATTAATCCTCATTTATTTTCTTGATTATATCACAAGAAAAATGTAAAAAAAAACGAGAGAATTTTGTATGTTTCATTTCAATATTAGACCAGAACGATCAGGTCAAACGTAGGAGTAATACAGAAAACAATAGTAAAAACAACAACTCGAGATTTTCTTTATCTTCATCAGTATAATCTGATATTTCAAACACGTTACGCAAGGCTTCTCACTTGTTTTTAGTTGTGACAAATTCGATTCGCGTGCTTCGAGAGAAGTAAGTGGGTGAAAACACATTTATCACTAATAACTATTGATTAAAAACAAGCAAGAGAATACCGACCAAGTATATAAACATATATACATTTTGTAGATTGTTTGAATATAAGCTTATTCTTAATAATTAAAGAATGACTCGATCGTCCGTGCGTTATGCTCCTGCTTATTTGACGTGTGTTTTTCTTATTCTTGTTTTTGGATCGTTTCAACCTGCACAATCGATTGCATTGAGTAGTCTTTGTGGACAATTTGGTCATTCATGCTTTGGTGGTAAAGAATATATAGATCTATCAACATGTTTTTATTTTGTTCTTCAAACATTTTCATTTTAGGTAATTGGGGTAAACGTGAATTACCAGCAGCGTCCTTGGAAACACCATTGGAATTCGATCAATCGACTCTCGACAAAGAAAATTTTCTAAAAGATTATTATCTCGATCAATTTCGATCCGTAAGAAAAACAAAACTCAATTGTACTTATGAATTACAAAATGAATCTTGTTTTTCTTTAGAATCTTATTCGACAACGATTACAAACTCTTTTGGAATATGAATAAGCAATTGAAAATCAGCACGTTTCTTTTCGTCGTCGTGGTCTAGTTTCATTTTGTAATTTCTCTATTTCGATTTCGAAATGAAAACATCTTTTTTTTTGTTTCAATACGAACTCATAACGTAGACAAAAAACAGCGCAGGAGCAAAATATATTCCATTCTATCGTATACATACATACTCATCTTAAAATAAATATCTATCTTAACAGTGATAATTGACATAAATAGAAAATCTTTTTGAAATAATTGATCACGTTGACGGAAGCGAATTCATTTCGAGAAATCACGTTTTTATTGTAGGATAATTCAATTATCGAACTCAAAACGAACGTATTGTTCGATTGAAATATCGACTGAGGAATGGTTCGAGAGTTTTCCAGAGAATTTCGAGAGAATTATTCGAATCGAAAAATAAACCAGCAATAAGAGCTTCGAATACATCGGCAAAGATCTTGGGTGCGTCGATATTCTGCTTTCTATCTTGAAATTTAGTTAGATACGATTGAATTTGTTGTGAGAGATCGTTCGATTGATAACGAATTTTTGTATGAAGTTTTGATGAAACAAGAATTTCGGCTAAACAATTGTTATTCGAAAGATCTCGACGAATTGCGGTAATTCGACCTAAAATTTCTTTTCGATTAATTACTTTTGACAAAATGAATTCAAACCAGGTGTTACGTCTCGTTCATAGTTGAGAAATGCATGACGAATAATTAAAAAATCTAGCAAAGCATCACCGAAAAACTCCAAACTAAACAAAGCAAATGATTCCTTCGTTCGATCGGCATCTTCCGTCTCACCGTTCATACGATTGTTTCGATTTCGATGGATGTGTAAATGCTAATACAAGATAAATTTTATCTCGAAAATCATAATTCAATTTGTTTTCAATCTCCTCAAACCGTTCTTCGATATAAATTCTCGTCAATTCCTCTCTCTCAATCATCGAACATTGAAGAACTTGTTCACGATTATCCAATGGTATCACATTCAAACCAATTGATTTCATAAATTGAATCGTCGAGATGAAACTACTCGACATTAAAAACGCGCCAATCCACGCTTCGAGCATATCTGCAAATGCTTTTCGTTTGACTTCTTGAAATGCGTATTTGTCACAAGCATTGACGTATCCAGGTGGCAACCAATTTCTTTGACTTTTTCGAAAGATAATTTCATCTTTGTACAAGTAATCTTTCAAGTTTCGTGTGACAATCAGTCGATAGAGATTTTCATTGGAGATTTCATGTTTTCGCCGTTCGGTTAGTTCGCCAACTGTTGCCGATGAATAGGAATAGTACAATGACATGGATACGGCTAATTTTAAAAAACAATCACCGAGAATCTCGAGATTTTCCATGTCGAATACTTCGAGTGTTGAACGTCGAGTCATGGCTTGAAAGAGAATTTCACTTGATGGTTGAGCATGATTAACAACTGTGAAATTGTATGTTAAATTATTCAAAGAAACCAAAAAAACAAATCATGAGAAAATACGAAGACGATCTGTCGGATTCACTTACTATTCCCATGTATTCAGTCAGAGAATCTTTGAATTTGACTTCGATAGGTTTGTTGAACTAGAGGAAATAGTTTGGTTTTAATAATAAAACAGTAATTTCGATTTTACGGAATAGTATGAAATGTCTTTAGCAAAGGATTTTCGTAGTTTTTCTGTGTGAAATAATTGAACGATTCGAACGAGAAGAACAGGTAATTGGAAAATTAGACAAAAATCTTCCTGATTCAATGGGGCATATCGTAGAGATTTAATCGGATAATAGAATAATTGTGGTTGTAAAGTTGTCAATGGAGAAATTCGTTCGGCTAGATTGAGTTTCAATTGATTCAACTGTTTGAAAGGAATTTTAGGATCTGCTGGCTGATGAATTGTTGATTGATAAATAAGCAACGATTTTCCAGCCGAAGATTCAACAGTATATAGTTCACTTTTGGATAAACGTTCAACTGGTTTCTGATACCGTTGAGAGATCGTGGTCATTCGAAGAAAATCAATATCATCGGAATCTAAAATTACATGTGAGATGAATTTGAATTGTTAAAGATTTACTGTTCAGTAAACATGGAAGAAGTTTAAATGGAGATTGTTGAATATTGAAAGTGCAGTCCGAATAATCGAAAACATGTTCGAATATATGACGAGAAAATCGTTCGAAAACATCTTGATTTTCGTTATAATTCACCGATTTTATAAAACAAATCAGAACTTTCGAATTTCCATGTCGAAAAACAGGTAACTTAAAAAAACAAAAGTCAATTATTTTCTCCATAAAGATTTAGCTTTACTTCAATCAATTCCGATGGAACAAGAAAACCTAATTGAGTCTCAACAGTATCCACATTGGTCCAAACCAATATTTGATAAAGATACCATTGGCTTTCGACAATATTTGCTTTTGAGAACAATCTATTCGTCTGAATAAAATAAAACAAAATGTCATTACCGAATTATCTCAATAGAGAAAACCTTTTTCTTAATTTTTTCTTTCGAATTTTCATTCTTCTTCTCGAATAATTCATCGCATAATTTAAATATTTTTTTCTCGACCGACATGTTTTCAAAATAGAAAAACAACGAGAACGTTTTATTTGATCAAAAAGATAAGAAACAAAAAATTCTCGATATACGAGGTATTTCTTTGTTTTATTTTCATGAAAAAAAGGGGAAAACCAAAACAATTTCAAAAACATGTAAGTATGAAATACAAGACCAAATAATAGTTAAGAAAAAGTCCAGACAATCATGTTAGCTTCATGATTTTTCCGCTAATGATTGATTTTTTGATATCATCGAATGAACGCTTATGTACTTTCTCTTGATATGCTTCTTTCACTGTTACTAATTGCTTGTCGATATCTGTAACAGTTTTAATCACCTTTTCAACCTGCTGTTTTGGAACCACGATAAAGTCTTTATATCCTGCCCTTTTCACAACAGTTCGTCGAAGTGTTGCAATGACTTTTAGATCGAAGTCCCATGTCAGGACAACACTACCACCCCACGAGAATTTGGCTGTAATTTGCACCGTATTGTTATTTACCTTACTCCATGATAATTCCTCAAGAAGATGAATATCTTCAGGAGTCTTATCGAATGTCACTGAAACAATAGTATCACTAAATTCCACTGTTTTTGTTTCGGTTTTAATGTGGTCACCGACAATTGAAACAATAGCTTTATTAATACCAAGAATTGAATTAATTCGAACTGCTGTATTGCCTATAGTGCATAGAAGCCCACCTTCTTTAGTCATATGTCCTTTAAAATGAACGATTTTTTCGCTGGTAAATAGTTGTTCTTCAAGTTCATCGGGTATCATTTTCTCCACTGTTTGACTGCAATCGACAGTAACGAAATCTTCTACTTCTCGGTTGACTTTCGTTTCTTTTAATTCTTGTTTAGCTTCATGGTTCACTATGTAAATATTGTCAGCTGATTCATACTGACGCTGTGCTTCGGCATTGATTTCATTTTCTAAATCTTTTAAAATCCGTTTCGGATCAAAACCAGACATTTTTGATATTGATTCAAAAAGTTTTTCTTCTTGTTTTATTAACGGTGTTTTATTTGACCATTCGATAACTTCCATTGACCAGCCGATATCATTTCTAAGGTATAATAGATCTTCTTTGATTCGATTAAGTGAATCGTTTTTTTCATCTTCATCCAATCGATCACCTTTTGTTGCTAAAACAATCGCATTTTTTGTAACTTCACGTTCAGTAAACAGTTGACCAAGAAATTCAGCAAATTTATTGTAATAATTCGTTCTATCGCCGCTTAAACTGATCACAAATATAATGGCTCGTACTTTGGTTATATCACTTTGTAAAAAGTACAATTTAATCTTTTGAAATAATTTGTCGGTACTCTCTCCAACGCGAGTATCATAATATCCTTGCATATCTAAGATTTTTTTCCCATTAAATTTCGATGTTGGTCGATTGATATCCACCATTTGACAACCTTTTGTTTGAGAAGTTCCACTGTCACCAACATTACATTGTTGTTTGCCAGATATTGTGTTAATTGTTGAACTTTTTCCAGAACCGCTTGTTCCGAAGAAAAGTATAACTTCGTTGTTGTGCTGTTGAAAAGCCATTTAAAAAATAATTATTACAATCATGTTTATATACGCAGTATCGTCGGATTAATCCTATATTTTATTCACTCTTCTATTGGTTTTTTCCATCGATTAAATTTTGTTAAGAAAAAGAAATATATTCATTCTTTTCTTTTCTCTTTTCGTTGGAATATTCCCGAAGCGTTTATTTCTACTTATGTATGAATCTATCGAATAAAGTAGTGTGACAAGCAAATGCTTTATTCGATCAAAAAAGATAAGAAACATGAAAATAGTAGAAATTTTTAAGAAGCAATCGGTGATGTCGAACGTCTATTCTGCATGGCTTCTCGACATGCGAGATATTTCGCCGTTTGTTTGTTTCTTCCATGAGCAGAAACTTCGTCTTCATTCGGTAATCGAGCGTAACAGACATAGCCATCGGTCTTATCCGGTAATATCCTGATAAAAAAAAATAATTCTTGTTGAAAAATAATTGTAAAAGAAAGTTATTTACTTAAGTTTTTCTCCTTTAGCCTCGTAATATGATCGAATTGGACTTAGGTTAGGATTTGCAACCGATTTGCCTAGAAAAGTAAATGAAATGATGAAATAAAAGATAAATTAAAATGATTTACTGATGTATTCTTCGAGTAATGGACTGACTATTTGCCAGACAGTGTTTAAACAATAACCAGAATCGAGAAATATCGCTCCAACAACGGCTTCAAATACATCAGCGAGAGCTTTCGGTGCTGTTGAATCAGCCCATTCAAAAATATCCTGTTAAATACGTCAAACTCAAATTTTCAAATATGAACTAAGAAAACAAGCTATCAAACATTGTTTAATTTGTCTTTCAGATTTGTTCTGTCTTCTTCATGATTTTTTAAATAAATACTTATTTCTCTGCTAAGATACAGAGAACAATGAAGGATTTTCGTATGAAAATCACAATAAACAAAACGATTTGCTAATCGACCATTGTTAGATATGTCTTGTCGAATACTGGTCACTTGACCTAGATAACAAACATTTTCGCTTTTAAAATGTAATTCGAGAATATAGTCATACTTGGTGTTACATATTTGTAATGCTGAACAAAAACACATCGAATAACTAGAAAATCTAAGACTGCATCACCTAGATACTCCAATCTAGATCAGAAACAAATCAATCTGTGAACTAAAATTGTCTAATTTGCAGTACCTTTCGTAACATTGAGTAAGACGTTGATCAACATACGATGGATGTGTAAATGCCGATATTAGATAAGCTTTATTTTTAAATGTATAGTTGAGTGTTTTTTCGACTTCATTCAATCGTCTGTTCAGAAAGAATTGATTTATATTTTGCATTACTGCTGGCATTGATTCTGATAAATCAGAGTAGAGAATCGTTGGAGTTTTGATATCATCTGGAATCGTACCAAGTCCTAGCCAATGCATAAATCGAATAGTTGTACCGTAATCTGTCGAAATGAGAAAAGCCCCAATCAATGCTTCGATCATATCAGCAAATGCTTTTTGTTTAGCGTTTTGTTTTTGATATTTATCAGATTCGTCGGATGTTACTGTATAACCAGGAGGAGTCCAACTGGCGCCCTTGCCTGTATATTCAACTTTTTTTGCATAGAGATAGTTTTTCAAATCTTTTCGAGTTGCTAATCGATGAAGAAATTTATTGGCAACTTGTCGATCTTTGTTTGAAGTTAATTTGCCTGAATTCCCTTTGGGATATTGATGATAAAGTGCTAAAGACATGGCCAATTTGAGGAAACAATCGCCGAGAACTTCAAGATTCTCCATGTCGAAAACTTCGTCGGCTGAACGACGAGTGATTGCTTGAAAGAGAATATCAGGTGTTGGCTGTTGAGCACACTGCTGATTTAATATGGCATCGTAGTTAAGACGTGATAATGGTAAAATTGTTGGATTCGACTGTTAGAGAAGAAAAACAGATTTGTTATTCTTATAATGAGAAAACCAACTTACAGAAGTAAAGATTTCTGGAAGTCTATCGAGAAATGAAACAATTGGTATTTTATCAACACTGAGTAACTAAAAATGAAATATATGAAGATAATTAAAAAATTACATCTTATTAAGTTGATAGTAATTACTGTATAGGATTGAATATTATTAGCTAGTAGTTTTCGTAATTGTTCAAGATAAGATAATTGAGCAATACGAGAAGTTAGACATGGTATTCTGAAGATTAATTCGTAATCGAATTGATTAAGTGGAGCGTATTTAAGAACTTCAATAGGCAAATGAGCAGGAAGAGGAACAACTGATACGAGTGATTTGGCTTTTCCTTTGCCAGTTTTGTCTGAATCTCTTTTGAAATAATTGATTCTCGGCGGTTTAAAATCTCTTGCTGTAAGCATGAGGCAATCTCGTTCGATTCGAATATCTCCTACTTTGCTTTCGAAATGATCAGCATAAGTTTTAGTTGTTGCTTCTTGAGATTTCATTGGGTCAGAAGTTGTTCGTGCCAAAGATTTCGTTGCATCATACGTATACATTTGTTCATTTGGTAAAAACATACGAATATAAACTTCATCTTCATTCAATTCGGATGGACTTTGAAGACGTTTATCCTTTCGATTACATATCGAAGACATTCGTTCACAATCGATCGATTCATTTTCTATTGAATGAAACGAAAAAAATGCAAAAATTAAAATTGTATTTAATCATCTACCTTTTAAAAAACATGGTAAGAGTTTAAATGTTGATTGTTCGATATCAAACTTGAAGTTGGATTGAATACCCCATTTAATAAAAACATTTTCGAAAATATATCGACAAAACTCTTCTAATCCACAACGATACTTTTGAAAATCAATTGGTCTTAGATAAACAATTTTCACATCTATATCATAAGTATTTGTATACAATTTAAATGCTGGTAACTGAAAATTAAAAATCTTATTCAAAGAAAAACAAATATATCGAATGGGTTTTACTTCTGTAATTCGATTTGGTACAACGAAACCAAGATCAGTGTAATCAGACATATTCACTCGATACAAATGCCATTGATTTGAAGATTCAATTGGAAAATGACAAATCTAAGAAATACGTAGAATATTTTAGAAAAATAAATGTAAAATCCAAAGCAAATACTTGTTTATCAATTGTTTCAACTGATACTGAAGGTGTTGATTCATCATTTTCATCTTCATCTTCTTCGTCACGTTGTTCAGGTCGAATTGGTAAACAACTATCATCCAATTCTTTGATTTCATGCAATTGTTTAACTGCGATTAAACAGCAAGTCTGTTTCGCTATTCGTTTATTTCGATTTGTACACTTAATATCTTCTTTTATCGGACAATTTCCTGGCATAGTTAAAACACATTCATATAATCCTTCTGATTGCAAATAAAAACAGAATCTTGGCGAGAGAACTTGACCGTTACCAAGAACAGCACAATATCTTTGTCATAAGATTCGATATTTATTTTAATGAAAAAACACTTCTTACTGGTAAACAATTTGAACTGCATGAATAGCATCGATGTTTACTTGAGAATTGGGTGGTCTATAAGGTGGTAATCTCTCGACATCAGAATTCGAAATATTATCGCTATAATCAGCTTTAAAATTTCGTTTGAGCATCTAAATATTTTCATTAAGAACTCAAGCATGAAATCATTTTTTGCATCGTCTCACTTTTTCCATATATTTATAATCATTATACTCTTTTTTATTTATTGCACGTTCTTCCCAATCGGCTTCATCATGAAACAGAACAAATTCTGCATTTTTAGCTCTTGCTCGACCTTTCGATTGCAAATAAGCTGAGAAATTCTTTGGTTTATCAAAACGAATGACTAAATTGCATGCAGGTATATCCATTCCTTAATAAAACAATGAGTTATTCGTAAATAAATATGAAAATCAATCATCAGACCTTCTTCAAGAATTGCTGTTGCGATTAAAACTCGAATATCCTGGTTACGAAATTCTTCGATAACTTTTTGCTAAAATCTATCCCTTTAAAATGAATCGAACAAAATGCAAAACAAACTTGATATTTCAATGAACAACTGATTTCATCAAAGGACTTTTTCGAACCAGCGATATATTTCACTTGAATAGTCTCATCGATTTTCGTTAATACTTGACATAAATATGCAGCTGTAAAGACTCGATCAACGAAGACAATTGTTTGTCCATCGATATTCTTTCGAAGTAACTCGAGTACTTTTAGTACTTTACTACTATGAAGAATTTCACGATTATTTGGTAAATTTATGAATTGATTTTTGATTAAATCTTCGAGTTTGTTGATAATTTTGTTGTAAAGCTCTTGTTCTTTGGGATTAGTAATAAAAATGAATAAATTTCTTCTCACAAGAAAATCTTGAAATTGTTGAATTGCTAAGATAAATCCTTCAAGACCGACTTCGAAGAGAACATGAAGAATACTATCGAGATAAGATTTTAATTGATCTAATGTACGAGTTTCCGATGGACTCGAATTCGTATCCTGTGTTGCGTTTTTAATCTGAATTTGATCTTTGGGTTTTTTTTGTTCTCCAAGTTCTGCTGAAAGAGCTTTGATTTCCTATGCGAATTCCGTAGTTATTCATTTATCTATCGGTTAAATTCATACTTTGATAATCTTGGAAATTGTTTGTTCTTTTGCTAATTTTGTTTTTTGGTAATTATCACAGCGTTGACATAGAAGTTTAGCTGAAGTACTGAATCCGGCGATTTCAACTGGATCTGAACCGGTTTCGATTCGTGCATGAAATGTCACTTCGAGTTGTTGAGCAACTTTTTCAAATTTATCTGGATCGATTTTTTGTCCAGTTATCGATGCTGTTAAACCAAGTACACGAGGACGTGATGAACGAACTGACCTATAAAAATCATCCATGATTTTTTTATATGGTTCATCATTGGTTGCATGATGACATTCATCGAAAATTAGAAGATTCACTTTATCCATTGCTGAGAAATTAAATGAACTTATTTTTGTTTAGGAAATTTCGTGATAGCTTACAAAAACGACCGTGCCTGAGTAAATTAAGAAAGATTTGATTGATAAAAATGAATATACGATAGTTTTGCAGTTCGGTATTCCATTGATTTTCATCGCTTAGATCGATTGTTGAACCTCCATGATGCAGCGATACGAAGGATTTATCGAGAGATTTCGTGAGAGTTGTATAATGTTGTTGAGCAAGTGCAACTTGAAAATGAAAATCTTTTGTCATTATGAAACAATCGAATTGAATCGAAACTACCGGTTTTAACAAGAAAAATAATTCGCTTTCCTCCATCAACGAGACTTGCGTTAGTTTCTGGCAAATATTCTTCGATCAATTTAGTTGCAATGAATGTTTTGCCACTGCCCGTCGGTAAACAAACAATTAAATTCTCTCCCATAGCTTGTTTGATTATTTCAGCCTAAAGAATCAATAGCTCATTCGAATTCGAAAGTCTTTTTTTTATTTAAATCTACTTGGTAACCACGTTCAGCCATTGGCATTTCTGGTTGACTGAAATATACGAGATTCGATTTTAACAAATATCGAATTTAGATTACTTACGGATCCATCGCAAAGATCTTTTTTTTTGTATTTTTTTAATTTATGCCGACTGGGGAAAAATGCACTGTCGTGGCTTTTTTTTATTCTGCAGAAAAAGAAGAGGTGTTTATTGTTGACAAATATGTGGCTTCTTTTTATTATTATGACTCATTGAAAACTCTGTTTCTTTTTGATAACTAAAATGAAGAATATATTTCGAATAAATATTTATTAATTGCCAGTCAAAATACATAAAATTATTACTTATGAAAAAAAAACAAAAAGAAAAGAAACGAATATCTCTATTTGATAGCGATCCAACGTTCGAAACAACTGACATCGAATCACATGAATTCGAAAAGTTCAGTGAGCAAATATTAATATGGAAATTAAAACATCGTCCAACTACATAACACAATTTATGTAGTTGGACTATGTTTTAATTTCTATTCAAGTAGACAGAGAAATATATATAGGATACATATCTATATTTGCTCATCTGTGGCTTTTCGAATGCATGTGATTCGATGTCACTCGTTTTCGACTTAGGGATCAACCTATCCGGTAAAGAATATTCATTTTTATAAAAATAAATCAAAATCACACTGTATGGTATTTCAAAAATGAATATATGTTTCGTAATAGGTTTGTCAACTCGGATTGACAAACCTATTACGAAACATATATTCATTTTTGCAATACAAGGTACTTGAACAAAAAACCATAAAGTTAACATAGTTCTTGAATAGGTGGATTTTTTTTGGTTTTTTACTGAATTTTCTCAGTATTAGATAAATTCTTCAGTGCACCATTGACTTCTGAGCTCGAAACTTTACATTCGTCGCGCAATCTTACTTGTAAACTGAAATACCCGTTGTATAAAGTAACACTAGAATGAATAAATAAATACAGATTAGCATGGTTTTCTAAATAGTTTGTATTTGTAATTTACTCGACGATTTCCGTTTCATTTGCCAGATTGTATGATTTTGCTATTGGTTTCGGATTTTCAAATATTTCATTTATATCTAATTAATAATAAAAACAACAACAAATTCTATTTTATGTAATAAATTGATGTCACGTACTAAAACAGTATTGATACAATCGAAAAAAAACATCAAAAACTGTTTCGAATGAGCCATTTGAATCCAGAAATACAGCTCCAATTAGTGCATCGAAAAGATCGGTCACTGTTTGATATATGTCTTGTTTTGTTGGATTCGAAGCAAGATTGGGCATTTTTGCATGAAGTTTATTCATAACCATGACGACAGCTCTTCGATTTTTATTTAAAAGATCTTTTTTGACATTCATTAAGTGTTCTAAAGAATATATTTGATTTATTAAATAACTAGAAAATACGACTCTATCTTTTACCTGATTCTGCTGTTTTTTTCTTAATAAAAGCAGAGTATATAGCAAGAAATTCGGTCACAGCATTTCCAATAAACTTCAAGCTAAAATTATTGGTGATTCAAATCGAGTACACTCAAATGTCTCTGCTCTTACGTTTTATATTCCATCTTCGTACAAGTTGCGACCAAATGGGCTTTGTTGTTAAATGTGTAGTTAAGAATTTCTTCGATCTCATTTAATTTTAAATTTGTGTACTCATTTGCAATGGTCTCATCAGTGAGTAAAATCGATGGTGTTTTCATAACCTCTCGATTTTCATCCCTTGGAATGACCAATAAATTGAATGCATCCATGAATTTTAAAGTTGCGGTGCAGCCAGTCGATAATAGTACTGCACCAATTAAAGCTTCAACTAGATCTGCAGGATACTTTTTGCTGCATTCTTGTTTTCTAAAGTGAGAATCGCTTTCGCTTGCTACATATCCAGGCGGGATCCAATGTAATTTTTGCGTTTCGAAACGAACTTCTTTCGTGTGCATAAATTGAATCAATTGTTTCTTGATCGACGCACGGCGTAGAGTAGAGTTTGATACTATATCACTCTTTTCAATTGTAAATTTATCTACATTTTCATGCGGATACTGATGATAGACCGCGAATACAGTAGATAATTTCAAAAAACTATCGCCGAGACTAGCCAAGCTTGTCATATTAATGTTTTCCTTAGCCGAAAGGCTTGTTACGGCTCGAAATAGTAAATCAAGTGATGGACAATGTTGACAATTGTTTGTCGATAGTAGATCATAATTGAATTGTCCCAACATAGATGCATTCTATCCAAAATATATTACTATTGAATTTTTGAAAAACAAAACTTACACTTGCAAATATTTCTGAAAGACAATCGTTAAATGTGACCACTGGATTTTCACTATCGATTGAAGACTAGACATGAAAAACAATAGATAGATCTAGATCGAAAGATTCTTTAACATACGAGAGAAATTCCGATAGAATCCGCGATTTTTTCTCGTAATAACACTATGCCATTTAATTGAGATATTCGTGCGAGTATACTTGGCAGCTTTGTGAATAATTCCAGATCTTTTTTATTAAGCGGTGCATATCGAAGGTGATTAATTTCGAAAACATGTATTGGTCTGGGATTGGGTGTGTCTACCGTCAACTTCGAAGTTTTTCTCAAATAATTTGTAGTTAATTTTTTTGTTGGTTGAAATTGAAATTGTTCAATTTGTTTTTCTGATGACAGTTCATGACCACAATATTCATAACGTTGCCGATACTTAGCGAGCGAATGTGTGTAAATGTCCAGCTGATTTAATTGCAATGAATGTTCAATTTTTGTCCCTTTTTTTTCTCGTATCGATTCCATTCGATCAAAATCGATTTCACCGGATGCTGTCAGCAGACATAAAAGTAACTGACATTGCGACTTTTCAATGTCATATTCTAACTTTATTTTATTGAAACCTAAGGCTTCTTCAAAGATGTAACGAGAAAACGTTTTCAACTGCTCGATACATGATTTACAGTTGAAACAACTATTGAATAGTATCTGAATCTGTATTGACTTGTCATTTTCGTAAATATTGAATGGCGAAAGCTATAATCAGATGATTATGATGAACGAATAACTAAGACAGAAAACAATTACTTTGGGTAACGGATGAAACACGAGAAAACCAAGACTATCATCGAGAGACATTTTGATTCGATATAAGTACCAATCTTCATCTTTCGAACGAAAATCAGCATACTGTTGAACGAAAAAAATCATTTAGAAAATGGGACAGAAAGTCAAACGAATGAATACCGGAATTTCATTAGAATCTTCCGATGATTTTATTCGTTTAACATCGTCCGTGCTTTCGTTGGGCGTTGATGAACGCTCACGACGGTTCGATGATTGTGAAATTGAGGATCTTCGAGCTGTGCGATCCAGTGATTCATTGGTTTTCATAAAACCCTAAATACTCATAAATTAAAATTCAATTTCAACATATATTTCGTTTACTCACAGTAGAATCCATTTGTAGAGGTGTGTGTTCGTTTTCGATTTGTTCCTCAGTCATGATACAATCACTACTAACATCATTGGAACTTGAAACTGTCATTCTTCGATATTTCTAATGTTTTAGAGAGAATGTCAAGCATCTAAAACAATTTAAAATAAGCACTTTCAGTAAATACAATCATGTTTTTTTTTGTCGCCAACATCGATGGCTTTGTTGTTTTTCTCTGCTTGCGATATCTCGCCAAGTGTTTAGCATGTTTACCTACGTATTTTAGTAAAAACAACAACAAAACAAATCGCATTGGTCGGTTTTCATCCATGATGCTGTATAAAACCACCGCATAACCTCATATTTTTATAGTAGTGCATTCATTGTTTGTCAACAGAAATGACGTGTAGAAATGTGAAAAAAACAACGATGAAAATGATTCAATCGATAGTCAATTTATACCTCACAAGAAAAAGAAAAAAAATCTTTTCTTGTTCGAGAAGGTTCTTTTTTATTCTGTCGTTTTTTCTCCTCGAAAAAAAAACAAGCAATCTTGAGCACATTTTTTTTCTCTTCAAAATACAAGAAAAAAATATAGAATTTTTCTATTCTATGTATACATATTTTTTTTTCTTTTCTTTCCTTTTCTCTTCTTGCACAACAACATGTGTCATCGTCCAGATATAGACGTCTATAAACACACACGAGATCAACAGTCATCGATTCACCCGTTTTGTTTTGCATGTAATCGAGTATAAAAAGTGAATTGAATTCGAATGAAAGTTATCTTTGCGCAGCGGCAGTACCTTATCCAATGAGCGTTTCGCGAGGAGAGGTTATTGCTAGTTGAAAACTAATACCCAATATCCCGCACATTCTGGCATTCGTCGGAATCGTTGCAATTTTTGCTGCTTCTTCGGAGGCGTTTATTTAAAAAAAAAAAAAAGTCATTATGTTTTTCAAAAGTTTAATGATCGACGACGACGACGAAATGAAACGTCTTCGATAGTTAATTCTTTCGAATTACGAGAAAATAGTGATTTAAATTTACTGAAGTATTTTTTTGCTTGTTCGCGAATATTAGTCACCAATCGTTTGCTCATATAAATACCGCTCGACAGTGATGAAGTAAAAAACTTGAATTTTCTCATTTGTGCGACACCTTGCGGCGCTTTTTGTAAATCTTCCAAAGATGGATGAATAGCAAACAGTTGATCGAAATTATCATCACCAAGTTCCGCTCGTAGATCATTAAAAAATCGTTCAGTTGCTAGAACAGCCATTATTGCTGCTTCAACACTAAATTATAACGAGAGAAATGTTCGATTGATTGATTGTCAATAATCTTACTGAAGATCAAAACGTGGTGAATAGATCGGAATCGATGTGTCTTTATTAATACCTCCGATTGCTGGTAAATGTGATGAAGTATCCATAACTGATCCGTGTGAACATTTTTCGACATTCGTCGGTTTGAATATCGGTTCATTATCTTCGTTATGCTGATTAACTGAATAGCCACTTGTCAATAAACCCTTTTTGATAATTTCAGGACGAATATTATCTTTACATTCGTAGTATTTCAATGGACATTTATTCAGTGTAATTTTTTGAAAAAAACCCTTCAAAAGAAACAAACATTCTATGAGATCAGTCGACGAACGAAAAATTCGGCTTACACATCGAACTGTTTTCATCACACATCCTTTGCTCGAACAAGTCGATTGATTAGGAGCAGCAACTGGTCCAATATCTTCGAACAAACCTAAACGTGGATTGATTTCTGTATTGCCTAATTCGATCCAATTCGAATGAGAATAAAAATCTTGTAATGTATGTAATAATTGACCGAGTAATTGTCGAGCTTGTTTTAGATTCTTAGTTTCATTTGCCACACTGTCGATGACTATTTTTCGAATTTTAATCATTCGTCGACTTGCATTACTAAACGCTTCGCTATCGAAATGTGCAGCTGGCAATTTTTTTGTCCAAGCATCGATATCAACCATCGCATTTTCAGCTAATAAAGTATCGATCACACTTTTCAATGGATACGAATAGATATGAAGTTTTTCTTTCGACCAATTCGGATATGTCATATGATAGAGTTCATCGATTGTGTATTCTCGATTGACGAGTTCATATTTTTGAACCGCTTTAGTTTCGAGAAAATATCGAGCAAGTGTTCGAACAAATGCAATTTGAGTTATTTCACTATGTGTGATACCTATCGAGAACATGAATATTTATCATTGAATTCAAGACATACGATTTCAACTTACTGTCTCCAGCTTGACCACCTACACGTATAGACGCATGCGGAATAAAACCGTGACTAACGGCTACAAGATAAAATAAACCAACAATCGTAACTTTTGACATTGATTTTTGTGCAAAAATAAATCATCGATCTATTGTTTATATATATTTTTATCTAGACTTTGATATATTCAAATTAATTGGAAAGATAAAAGAAACAGCATCTCGAATTTCATCACGATTGTTTTTGTTACCTTTATGCTTGAAAAGTTTGACTTTTATTCAGTAAAATACAAAACAAACGATTAGATCATTCCAGGATAGTGACAATTTCGAAAAATCGTTCGACCGTTGATCGGTTGAACAGGTCGATAGTTTTTTCTTGTGTGAGTCTGACGAAGAAGACTCAAACTTTCTTCTTTTATCGTCATTTCATCAGTAAATATCGTCCAAATAATATCTTCCGTACATGGTGGCGTTGTTAAACTTCCAATATAACGATAAAATCTTCGACTATCAATTCGCATTAATCGATCTAAATTTAATCGACAAGTAATTCGAGCATGTTTGGACATGAATTGAGTTGATAATTGAGCAAATTTATCCCATTCATTCTGTTGGTTTTCATCGGAAATATTGAGAAAATAAGCCAGCACTGCTATTCGATTTGTTTGATGATTTTTATGTACAAAATGTGCTTCAGCTGGATAACGATAACCGTTTAGTTCATGTTCACTACCGTGTCGATGATTTCGTCCCCAATGTAAATGAAAGTTAATCAAATGAAATCGACCGGTTAACCCACCGGCTTGAAACCAAAGTTCATTCTCATCGATTTGATGTTTCAACTCAACAGTTATTTGTTGATCATCATTCGTCAATGTAAAAACTTGATCACGGAAATAACTCGATGAAAATTCAAATTTTGGATAGAATTCTGGAAAAGTATCGATTGTATTAATATTAATTGGAGATTGGCATAAACCATTGGCACAAGGAAAATCTTTTGACCAGTCGTTGGGATTATCATAGTTCCAATGTATGCCGTTTGTTTGTAAACGTGACATCGAATGCTCAATGGCACGAGGCGCAGAAAAAAACTTAGAAAGCTCTCGTTCTCTTTCCCTCCTCTCGACTTGTTTCTATTTGAAGGAAAAAAATAAGAAATAAGTGTTCATATTAGCATTCATTTTCAACAATTTCTTTCTTTTTCTTTTGTCTACTCGTGTTTTGCTCTTTACCTAATCGAACTGTGTTATAATAAAATTAATACACAAAGTTCATCATAATCCGATTTACACTTTCATCTTAGATAACTAAATAACCAAAGCAAACAACTGAACGTTATTCATGTATTTGGATATTAATTTGAAGTTGTTCGGGGTCTCGGAGTAAATTTACCAGAATGAAATGTATAAGTTGTCGTGTTTTTATTAGTTTTTTTGAATTGAAGAGATCCTTCAAGCTATTCATTCAAAAATAGGAGTGTGAAAGAAAAACTCCAACGCACTATGAAACATCCAATTAATATAAAGTTCTACACTTCCTATAGATTAACTTTAAGGAAAAGATTCATGACAAGTTTTATTGTTAATTATTATTATTTAATGAAGAATAAAAGAGTCTAGGACGGTATATCACATCACAATCAGCGTCATTTATATATAAAAAAGAAAGATTTACTGACGTGCATTGAGAATTCTGCAGAACAAGAAGATAAAACAATGTACGCTGGAAAAGAGAGAGAACTAATGAATGTAAAAAGAAATGGTTTTTGATCGTGTTCACCAGCTGGCGAAAATACTCCTTCTTGTTGTATATTTTGTTTTTGTCAAGAAGAAATCTGATCGATTAATTATCAGGACGGATAAAAAATGCTGAAACGGCAAATAATAAAAATACGACACCACCAATAAGTGTAACTGTCTTCGGTGAAATACGTTGCGCAATAAAACGACCACCAAGAACCGCTAAACCTGTACATAGAGCATGACCAATTGTTCCACCAATAATGACACCAAAAAGATTTTCACTAGCAGCTAAAACAATCGTTGTTATCTGTGAACGATCTCCCCATTCGGCAAGAAACGTCATAATAAATGCTTGAATAAATATTGGCGAAATATACCGACGAATAACTGATGTTATCTGAGACATCCAATCATTCTGTGAACCTTTCGTTTGTACGGGTTTACTTTCTTTGTTCGTTGTGCTCGTAGTATTTCCACCTGATTCTAAATCATCGATTGCTTCAGCTTGTTCAACTTCATGTTCAACTTCTTTATATTCTTCATCTCCCTCATTCGCTGACATACCATAACCATCTCTTAACATTTTGATACCGAAACACGCAAATAAAATACTTGACAAATAATACGTATAAATTCTTGGAACAAATTGTGTCACTATATTTCCTAATAGAGCCGAAAGTACGGTCATTGCACCGAGCGCACCCATCGCACCTGAATAAGTTATTAATCGCGAATGACGCATAGCCATAATAGCGGCAATGAAGAATGTCTTATCACCGATTTCTGAAACGACAATCACAGATATCGATGCAATGAATGCATGAATAAAACCGAGATTTGTGCCTTTTGCTGGCTTTTCAGTTGAACTTGTCGGCACATCTAACACTTTTATTGGATTATATTTTGATAGATCATTGGAATATAAATACGCAGTAAGAAATAAGATTATTACAGCTACTAATATGGCAAATAGAAGTATACGTGTTTGTATCATTTCAGTTAGTTGCTCTGTTAAGAATGTTTATTTATCTGAAATTAATAACAAAAAAAAAACAATGAAGATCACATACGTATATTGATGAAAGAAAGAAAGGAAATTATTAAAATTTAATCATATAATTCCGACATAATTAAAACAATTAGTGACGACCAACCGGTAAACGGATGACTACCTTTACCATTGCCTGTTCTATCATCATATTGCTCCCAAATATGACCGGTTTTTTCGTAAACACGATACATATTTCGAATTAAATTCAAACGTAATTCTCGATAGATTTCATCGGCTTTATCTGCATACGGACCGGATTGTTTAGCATAGTATTGCAAAGCTGACAGAACCATATAATTCATATTTATCCAAATAGCACCTCGCCAATACGGTGGATCGTGTTCAGTATTTCTCATCGCATACATCGGACTTGATTTGGCTAATGATCGAAGACCGTAGGGTGTCCATAAAAGAGTCGTATTTTTGAGATCATTTAAAATAATATCTAATTTCTTCGATTGTGGACTGAGAACTCGTGTCATCAATGGAAAAAGTGAAACATAACCGAAATGTTTGACATATTTCATTTGTAAATCGGATTCTTTCGTTGTCTGTCGAATCATATGTGATTGTTGATATTGTTGCGAAGGAGATTTTTTCGGTATAGGCACCCGTTGTAATTGAACATGATCGGTATGTAAACCGTAATCAGCATACATTTGATCTTCATCGGACCAATGTAATTGATCGAGAAGATCGTTATTCGAAAGAATTTCAGCGTAATTCAAATATTCATTTGTTGTTTGATGATTTAAGATTGCATAGAGTTGACCGAGAATTTTCGAAGCCAAAGTCATCCAACAACGAAGATCTAAATGTCGTTCGAGTTCACTGGGATGTGACGATCGTGGATAATCATCGAGACCACTTGTCAATGTTTTCGGATTCAATTCATAGATTGATGAATGATTTCGACCACGCCAACGAAAGGAAAATGGTTGTGGACCTGTTTGACTTTGATTGTACCATTGATACCATTTTTCTAAACGTTGAATAAACGGCCGAGTAAAGAAATGATTCGTTCGATTGGTTTTCAATAAATAATCAATTGTTAAAAAGAATGTTGGTGGATTAGCATTGTTTGTCTTTTGAACGACGAATTCCGGTGGAACACGAGCACGTGCTTCATCGCCGAGAATGATTTCCTAAGAAATTCGAAGTATAAATGAATGATTCGAAAGATTTAGTTACTCGAGGTATCCAACCGTTGCTATTGATCATATCGAACCAATGCGAAAGGATGTCCAATGTTAGATTTTCATTCCATCGAGCGATTAAAAGATTGTGAAAGCCTTCATCCCAGAGGAAACCTCGAGGAAAAAATGAACGCGATGGTACAGCCGTGTATAAACTCGTTGGAAAATATAAATCCGGAGTTTTTTGATCGGCTTTTGCGACCAATGATTGACCTGTAAGAACAAATGTTTGTTTGTTTGTTTCATAAGAAAATCTTCGATTTTACCAGTAAAATAAGAAATTCCACCGATTAAATTACTTAAAGTCGATCTTGCAAAATGAATATGTTTCTTCGTCATATTATATTTGCCTTTCAATTGAAATATTCGTTCAAATTTCTCATCGAATTCACTTTGCAATCGGCTGATTTCCTCATTGAATATCGGTCCTGTTAGTTCATTCGTTCGTTTGGATTCGTCTGATTGATAGATAATATCAAATGAAAATTTCTCATCGACAATTGGTTGTCGAAGAGTGATTTGAATGAAAAATGTATTATGTTCATTTTTATTCAACGGTTGATTTGCGAGAACATACAATGGTTGTTCGCCTTGATTCGATGTTAATTTCGTGAGAATTTGTTGATGAATCGTATCTAATTGAAACCGATCGGTTAGTGTTCGAAGAACTGGCTGATGGGAACGCGAATTCAATCGAAATTTAATTGTAAAATCTTTGAGTTCTCTAGTTTGACCTTGAAGAAGAATCGTATCGGTGGATTGTTTGGAAACATCTTTGATCCAAGCAAAATCATGATGGAAATAGAAAAATAATGAAATCGGATTTGCTCGTCCAACTAACTAGAGAACAAGCGAGACATGAAAGGCAACAGATGTTCGAAATGTGCTGTTACTTGTGGGGTAACATGAATACGCGTTGTCCAATCCTGTTCGGATTTCATCCATTGAATATTTAATTGTAGATTTTGATCTTGAATATTTTCATTAGCAAAATTTTCTCCATCGTGATACGTCCATTCGTATTTTAATTGATCATTTTGATCACACCAATGTCTAATCATAAAAAAACAAAAGTAAATCGATTGATTTTTCGAACGATTTACCGAAGAAATCGATCACGCGATCGATATAATGTATCATAATCAAACCACATCAAACCACCGCTCAATGCATGTTCACTTCGATGTTTCAAACCGAAATATAAATTCGATCTTTAAACAAAAAGACAAACGAATAATTTCGATGTTTTGTTGTTGAAAATTCGTTTCTTTACCTATAAGTGCCCCAAAATCGATCTGAATCTGTACCATTGACAAGTTTTGGTACATTGATTGGCACATTCGTATATTCGACAAAGACGAAAGCAAATAAAATTTGATATAAACCAACTAATCCTACGATCAAAACGAGCAAATAAATTGGCTTGATCGGAAACTTGACAGATTTGTCTTTTCGTTTTTTGATTAAATTCGAAGTAACATTCTCCGTCGGTTTTTCATTGTTTGTTGATTTAGGTCTTCGATGGAGACTTTTCTCAGTCATCTAGAATAATAAAAAAACATCAACAAAGATTTTCAATGAATTTGTTCGTTTATTTTTGTTTTCAAATTAGCCAAATAAAATGCGATAGGAACATATCACGAACCAGCGCGTTAAAATACACTTCAACCATTCAATATTTTATCTATATATGTATATACGTATATGAAACGAGTAAAACTGTTTTGACAGTCAGAAGAAAAATGAACATAATCACCATGAAAGGAAGAGAGAGAGAGAGAGAGAGAGAGAGAGATAGAAAAGAAAAACAAGTATGTAGTAGATTTAAAATGTTTTACGATGAATGACACGAGCGCCCTCGTTGTCGTATTCACGTTTGGTTACCCAGATTTTCTTGAATGTATCGAGTGAAGCTAAGATCGATCCACTAGAACAACAAAATTGTAACTATTTGAAGAAATCTAAACGCTTAATTTACCCGATCCATGTCGAATAGAGACGTTCACGTGGTGCTGAAATCTTGATTTTAACTTCTTTAGGTGCGATACGTTTCAATTCGCCGAGTAAACGATCGCCAAAACCTCGAAATAATGTCGAACCACCCGAGAGAACAATGTTCTGATAGAGTGTTCGACGAAGATCCAAATCAGATCGTTGAATTGAGCCCGATAAAACCTCATGAATACCTTCGCATTCATCGCCAATCAACTCCGGATTGAAAAGAACTTCCGGTGCACGAAATCGACTCGAACCGAGATCAATAGCTGATCCGTCGGGCAAGATAAACTGCGATTTTTCATTCTGATTGGCGTCTTCTTTTTGTGCAGTTGGTGTCAAATAACAAACACGTTCTTTGATACTTTTAACGATTTCAAATTCAGCTGTTGTTTTGAATGTATAACCTTCTTTACGTAATAATAATTTCAAATAACGTGTTACATCACGACCAGCAACGTCATTTCGAAGGATACTATGTGGCATCGCGAAACCTGAACGTAGATTTATTTTTATTTTTTTGAATTTATCAAATTCAATCTTATTTTTACCTTCGTAAATCGGTACGGCATGAGTTACACCGTCGCCTGAATCGAGAACAACACCAGTTGTCCGACCGCTTGCGTATCTAGAAGAGTTCAGTTTTCAGTAAATGAGAAGTAAATATCCAATTATTAAACTAACAAACTAAGTACAGCTTGCATGGAAATGAATAATGCTGGAACGTTGAATGTTTCGAAGAAGATTTCGGCAGCTTTTTCTCGATTTTTTCGAGGATTTAACGGTGCTTCAGTTAACAAAACAGGATGCTACAAGAGATACAAATAGAATTGTTTCATTCAATCGCGAATTCTCTACTTCTTCCGATGCCGATCTCAATTGATCTTTCGAATAGATGTATGTCCAAATTTTTTCCATGTCATTCCAATCCTCGACAATGCCGTGTTCCATTGGATGTGCAATGTTTAGTAAACCTCGATATTCTTCAGCTTTAGGTCCAATGAAAATGTCACCTTCGAGACCACCGGCCATCACTCGGACATGTTTCGGTCGGCCAACGTAATTCGGAAAGTTTATTTTCGGTATTGGATCGCCGGCAAAACCGGCCTTGATCATACCGGAACCGTTGTCAATGACAATCGGTTGATTAGTAATTAAAACTTCATTATCCATCGTGTTTTATTTTTCGTTTGTTCTATTCGGTTTCAATTGAGATGAGTAAGACAGAAGAATAAAAAAAAAAAGAATCGAAGAAGAAAGAAAATGAGCTGGCTTTCAAGTAACCAATTGATGCATATTTGAGACGTTCGTTTTTTATTCGCATACAATCCTAACCAATAGAATATTTGATCAGTAAAAAGAAGAAAAGAAAAAAAAACTTATTTGGCTTTTATTTTAAAACATTGACTTCAATGTCCGGTCAATTGAAACGGTTCGATGCCTATGCTAAAACGCTCGATGATTTCCGTGTTCGAACAACAAGTGGCGGACTTGTGACGATAGCTAGCACGTTAATAATTATTGTTTTATTTATTCTTCAATTTCAATATTATTTAACAACAGATGTTGAACAAATTCTATTCGTCGATACGAGTCGACAAGGCAAAATGAATATAACAGTTGACGTCATCTTTCCGATTTTACCGTGTAGTTATTTAACCATCGATGCAATGGACGTATCAGGTGAATCTCATACTGATATTATTCATGATTTATATAAAACAAGAATTGATTTAACTGGAAAAGAAATTATCAATGAGAAAGTCAAAGTATCACTTCAACCATTACCAAAATCGAATAATAACACCGACGCACGGGCTGGTCAAAACGAAACGATTCCTGAGTGTGAATCGTGCTATGGTGCCGAATCGGAAGCACATAAATGTTGTCCGACTTGTGATGATGTCAAAGCAGCGTACAGACAAAAAGGATGGTCACTGGACGCAAGTCAGTATAGTATTTTATTCGAATGAATTTAAAAAAAAAAGAATCTTTTAGCTCATGTCAAGCAATGTATCCGTGAAGGTCAAGCTGTCGGAATGATTGGTATCGATGGCAATGACGGCCCAAGTCAATTGACTGAAGGCTGCCGTATTCATGGTCATTTACAAGTAAGCAAAGTTGCTGGCAATTTTCATATTGCACCAGGTCAATCGTATGAACAACGAAATTTTCATGTTCATTCATTACAAAATATTCGTTTGAATCTATTGAATACAAGTCATTCGATCGAGGATCTTACATTCGGTCAACATTTTCCCAATCAAATCAATCCATTAGCTAAAACTCAACAGGTGACAAACGAAGGCGCCGTTCTCTTTCATTATTATATCAAAGTTGTTCCATCGACCTACGTGTTTCTTAATGGAACTCAACTACAAACGAATCAATACTCAGTTACTAAACATCGACGTGTTATTCAAAATATTCACGATGGTTCAGGACATCAATTGCCCGGAACATTTTTTACGTACGAAATAAGTGCAATTATGGTGAAATTCGTTGAAAAACAAAGATCATTAGCTCAATTTCTAACTTCAACTTGTGCAATAATTGTAATCAATTCTATTTAGAAAATAATCTTTCGAAATTGAAATTGTTTCGTTTTAGGGTGGCGTTTTTACAGTATCGAGTTTAATCGATGCATTTTTGTATCGTGGTGGTTGTATTCTACATAAAAAACTCGAAATCGGCAAAGCTACGTGATAAAATAATTAATTATCGTATTTCAAATTATTTCCAAATATTGTGTTTTTCTTTTTTTTCTTTAGTGATATTTTATTATGCTTCTTCTTCGTCTTCTTCTTCTTTTTTTCTGTGATCAAAACAAAAATAGGCCTGTCGTTGATAACTGTTTGTTTTTCTTTCTTAAAAATTAATAAAATCAAAAATCGGGAAAAAAAACGGAACAAAATTTATTCAATAAACAGATGTCGTACGAACGACTCGATAACATTGACGATGACCTCTGTATGCTTGTTTTTCATTGGTTCGTCACTCGGATATGCGTAGACAGACGTATGTGCGCTTTTCTCTTCTCTGTTTACAATCTCAAGTGAGCGATTTCGAATAAATGCCAGCTTCATCGAGTAGTACGAGTGTACGTAGTTAATTTGGATTTCGATTTGTGATTCGATCGATCTTTTTTCGCTTCAGGTTGGAAAAGGCGATTCAGGCAAATCGGCAGGACCACGCACAGCAGGTGTTGGCGGTGGTGTTCGTCAACGTAAATCAACTGCACCTGCACGTAGTCGACCAACGGCTGGAGGAGGTGGTGGTGGTGCAAGTGCTGGTATGTGGCGTTTTTACACCGAAGATTCGCCAGGTCTCAAAGTCGGCCCGGTTCCCGTACTCGTCATGAGTTTAATTTTCATTGCAAGCGTTTTTATGCTGCATATTTGGGGCAAATATACCAAATAGAAAAAAAACGACCCAATTCAACATTCGATTTCATTTTTGTTGTCTCGTTTTGTCATTGATATTTAATGTCATTTTAGATGAGAGAAAAGAAAATTCATTACAAAGACATCAATGGCTTCATCACGTGTTCACTTTGTAATGGATATTTAATCGATGCTGCAACAATTCCTGAATGTTTGCATACTTGTAAAACTTCATTATTTTCACAAAAAAAACAAATCGAATTTCAAATTTCTGTTGTTGATCTTAGTTTGTAAAACATGTATAGCGGCTTATTTAGACAACGACGAAGAAGATAATACTCGTTGTCCAAAATGTGATTCGGTTATTGATCATGTTAATCCATGGCGTGTTCTCGTATTCGATCGTACTTTACAATCGATTGCTTACAAACTCGTACCTCATCTCTACAAAGGTTAGAGTGATTTCCGATTTGACATTTGGAGATTTTGCTTTTTTTTAAAGAGGAAATCGAACGACAAATCGCGTATTACAAAGAACGAGATCTGCCGTATCCTCCGTCGTTAGTCGGTAAGCCGATTTTCGAAATAGAGATGCATAGTTTTTGATTTTTATTTTCGTAAAAAGAAAAATTACAAGAAAAACGTGACGAGGAAGAACAACAAACAATTCCGTCGAATTCAGATTTACATATCTACGACGATCAAGTTGCGATAAGTATCGAATCGAAAAACAAAGATCTTCAAGTAAATATTGAGAAAAAACACAAAAAAAAGTATTATTATGACACTTTGTTATTTAGCAGCCATTTGCACGTAAATTTATAATTTGTTCAAGTAATGCAACAGTTACACATTTAAAAAAACTATTAGCAAAAATGATATTCGACGATCCGTGTCAATATCGTAAAGTACGTTAATTCGATGTTTTCACGACCGTATTTGACCCATTTTCTGTTCCTATTGTGCCCATTTCGACAATTTCAAAGCCTCGAGCATGATTAGTCAGCGGAGTTTTCTGCATGGGAGCTTGACATAATGGTCGTTCGACTGGTTCATTGGATTTCTTTGCATAAAGTTTTGTCGGTTGAGATATTTCATAATTTTCACTAATTGGCACTCGACCACTACGAGCACATGGAATACATTTGAGGAATAGTGAAGCCATGGAGTGGGTGTCGAAATCTGAAAATAGAAAAATATAATCGAAGGTTAGAAAAATATTTATTTCATTCGCGTCATATTCGCAGGAAAAAAGTACGTCGTAAAGATGTGACGTTACTCCTTCATAAATCGACAAAATGACTAACATTACAATAGTAAAGCTAAAAGAATGAAAGAGGAGGAAAAAATAAATATATTTATGTGGCATTGCCACGTATGACTAATGCGTTTATTCTCTTTCTTTCTATTCCTTCTCTTCAATAGATTGACATCTATCTTGATGATCAGAATCTCGGCAAGGATCATACAATGCGTTTCATCTCATTGACAAAATGGCGACATAAAGTATTTAATTTTTTTTACGAAGAAAAAAAACAAAATCTCATTGAAATTCAAACGAATTTTTTTGTTTAGATGCCACCTATTTGTTTAACGTATGGTCTTGCATCGGATTGAAATTTCGAAATTGTTTTCTTTTCAATATATATATATTAATGTCTGTTTGTATAGAATAAATAGAGGAGTAACAAAAAAAAAAACTTCGCACATTATGCGCCGATTTCGATTAAAAAAACGTCGACTTTTCGATTGATTTTTTCGGCAAGTAGTTGACGATGTTGTTTGAGTTCGTTTTTACGACTTGAAGCAGATGGATGTTCGCTTTTCCAGAGACCTTCGTCGTCTTGAAGCGATGGATTGGCAGCGACGATTTGTTTGCATGACTGAGTCTGCGATGAATCACTCGAATAAACTTCGGAGAAAACAGTCAACAGATGTTGAAAACGTTTGTCATTGACTGCACTTTTGGGTTTGGAAGGAATGTGGGACGTTGTCGATGCTATCTGGGATATTTGCTCCATTTGAGCGAATGCTTCTTCGGCGGTTGGTGAACCGTCTGGTTTGTTCAGAGGATGTTGATTTAGAGGTGCTGATTTGTAACGAAAACCTTTGGGTTGAGCTAAACGATTGAGTCGTTCGCGGGACACATGACGACCAGTTGGCGGTCGTGGACTTGCTGCTACTGCTGTTGTTGTAGGAGGAACAGGATTTTCAGGCGCAGGTGATAATGTTACGGTTGGTTCCGTTCGTTTTATATGTGCAGTTTGAACTAGTCGATTGAATGGTTGTGGTCTGCGATACGGTATTGAATCAACTCGTGTTCCTGGACGAGAGAAGATTGTTTGAGACGATGGACACATCAGTGAACTTTCAGCTCGTCTCCCTTCAAGAAATCGAGGTGTTACACCCCGATTCATGTCAGCTTTCAATTGTTCAATATGCCTAAAATTCAAAATCAATTCGTTTTTTTTGGTGCAAAAAGTATAAATCTCCACATGTCAACATACGATCGAAGGCCAGGCATTGCTGTATCAGTTTTTCTGTGTTGATTTCGAAGGAACATTTTCTTTTCAAACTCGTGTTCGGCTATTTTTCGATATCGTGCGTAAGACATATTCAATAGATCGGCAAAAAATTTTCGACTTAGAACAATATTTTGTCTTGTATCATTGGTTAACATTCGTGCATTAGCCGTAGCTCGTTTCAAAGTTAAATCTTTTTGCATCCAACTTGAAACTTCCAGTGGAATTTGCTGTCGTTTTGTATTCATTAATCCGATGAAACGAATAAGGAGAACAAGAAAAATGAATTTCACACTCGTAATCCTAATGTATTTATATGTACAATTCGAGCAACAACAACAACATGCGAAAAAACAGAAAACGAAGAAGAAAAAAAAGCGACGTTGTGAAAACAAAAGATCATGGCTGTGTTTTTGTTGCTAATTACAGGTCAAGTATTATATCAACAACGACAATCGTGTGAGCAATGCTATTATTTTAAAATCACAAAAAAAACAAAACGAGAAGAGCTTTTTTTTCCTTTCTCGCTCTTCACTCTCTTGAATAAGAAGCTAAAACGCCGCCTGCTAAGACAAGACATGCTTTTCTATTAAGGTGATTTGTTTGTAAAATCACCAGTTTTTTTTAGATGCAGAGGACGTATTATTATTTAACTGCTGGTGATACATGATGTGTCTGTGTGTAGTTGAGCGACATCTATACAGACTCCAATAAATGAAATAAAAGTATTTCGAAATTTCAATGAACTAAAATAGTTGGAAAATAAATTTCATCGTTTTTAATTGATTCATATTGATTTGTACAATTACACGATTCGATCATTCGTCATTTGTGTTTTCGTATAATCGAGATGAATTTTGTCCCTCTCAAAGAGTAAATAACAAATAAGAACAAGTCCACGAGACTTAAAATTCTGTTTTCTTTCTATCTTAGTATCGAGTTTGAACATTAGACATCTGTTCCCAATGATGTCAGATCTTTCGAATACACTTCGTAACATGAAGTTCATGCAGCGAACTTCGGAATCACGGAAAAAATCATCGAAAAAACCCTCACAAATCATTCCTGTGATTCCATCAGCTCCAGTAATCACGATGCCTGAACATCCAGGCTGTTGGCGTATAATTCAAAACGAACTCAACACCGACTCTCAAACATCATCAACCAACGCCAATCATCCATCGATAGTCTATCGACCCTCAATCTTCTCAATTCACGAACGAACTTACACTCGATTATCTTTTCAAAATTATAATAAACGTATCGAACCATTGATGATTAAATATGGTCTTAAACAAGATTTGAATAATCTCGAAGACGGTGAAATCGATCCCGACGATGAGGACGAAGACACCACTCGAAATCATTCGAACGGCGATGATAAGAATAATAATGAGATGAAAGAATCGAGATATACTTCAACATTAAGTAAAAATATCAAAAAGAAATTTCAGAAGAAATCTTTTCCTCGGCCACGCTTCGATAATAAATCACGTGTAACCAAACGTAGACGACGAACACCACGTCACGACAATTCGACAAATTAGAAAAGAAAATTGATTGTTATACTGTTTTTCTCTTTTTCCTTGTAGATAATGAGCTCATCTAGATCTAATCTAGTTGATGAACTAATTCCAGCACTTGAATCATTGCCATCATACAGAAATCTACAAGATAATCAAGACGAATCTGCGATATTCAATGAAGAAACTGAAACTGCCAGTGGACTCATCAATCTAATTCGAAAGAATTCTCAAACCGAACAAGGCATTACTCCATTGCCGACTTCAGTAAGAATCCATCGGATTCGAATACGTTGTAGTTGTTTTTCAAATCACATAGTGATCTCTAGGTAATTGCAGATGATACGAGCTATTACTCAGCTGATGATGATACGACGCCAAGCGGTTCGAATTCAGCTGCCATCGCCAATAGTACGAGCATTGATGATGACAGTAAAGGTGATAATGATGAAGAAGTCAATATGAATTTATTGAAAACCAAGTTAAAACATTTGTTTATTCTCAGTGAAAATGGTAAACCGGTGTTTTCGAGGTAAGCACATAGCACTGCGTCATCTATCGATCGAGTTCGTTTGAAATTGACCTCTACTCGTTCTCGCTCTTGACCTTTTTCGATATTCATCATCGAACATATTCTTTTTTAGATATGGGGATGAAGAATACTTCGTTACACTCATGGGCGTCATGCAAACTCTGGTTTCGTTTTCGGAAATCACCGAATCGAACCAATTGAATTATATCAAAGCCGGTCGGGCTCGGATTGCGTTTCTACATAAAGAACCATTGATACTCGTTTTAATATCTCATACAAACGAACATCCGATTTGTTTGAATCAACAATTGTCCTATGTTTATCATCAAATCATCAGTACGCTGACGTTAAGTCGGATTAAACAGAAGTTTTCCGTTCAACCGAATTTCGATCTACGCCGGTGGATATCCAATGCAGAAAAGAAGCTTTTATTTAATATCAGCGATATGTACGAGAAAGATTTAGGCATGATTATGACTTGTGCGAGATGCTTGATTCTACCGCCTCAGATAAGACTTCAAATAGGACAAACAGTCGCTCAGACGATACGAGGACAAAAAGTACGAGAATTTATTTTCAAAATCAATTTATAAATTTCTTCTTTTTCTTCAAAGGACATGATATTTGCAATCATCATTGCTCATGGCCAATTAGTTTCCATAGCACGTTTGAAAAACTATCATCTGCATCCTTCTGATCTCTATTTACTTATAAATCTTGTCAATAGTTCCGACGCATTCAAAGGCGTAGAATCGTGGGTACCTGTTTGTTTGCCACGGTTTGATTCGGGGTGAGTAAAACCAGAAAAAAAGCATTCTAAATCATAAATATTTTTTTTTTGTCTAGAGGTTGTCTGCATGCACATATATCGTATTTAGATGATGGTTGTGATGTGTGTCTGGTTTTAATGACGGTGAATCCGGAACATTTTCAAATCTTATCGGACTTTCGACAGCGAATCGGCGAGGTTCGAGAGAATTTTTGTTGAATGTTTTTTTTGAAATTCGATCGAATATTTGATTTAGAAATTAAAAAAACTCAATGCTTTAACACAAATCAAAGCTGCCTTAGAAAAAGATCGTCTCCTCTCGGATGAAATAGCTTGTTCAGAGTTACGTTTCTTTGCCTATAAATCACGTGGTCTCAGTCAATATACATCATCGAAATTGTTAGCACCTTATACAACATCTGAGCAACATGTGAGACTATTTGAATTGATACGTTATGTTTACGGACGTTTACATGATCCGAATCATCAATTGAAAATTGTCTATCACAGTGGCGAACATGAATCGATACTTGGATGGTTAGCACCGGGCTTTGAAATGCATGCCGTGTTTTCTCCGCTGGTGACATTAGAAACAGTTACCGTGTGTATTGATAAGATTTTAACGTTCGTTAAACGTGAAGAAAGTCAATTGTTCATAATGAAATGTGAATATTTCTGATCGAAATTATTATTGACCATTCTACGTGCGGTCAGATTTAGTATAAATTTTCGCAGTTGATGTCTTTTTTCTTTGTGTTCTATTTATTTTTTCTTTTCGTTTGCATTATATGGAGAAAAAAAAACATTATTGCTATTATTATTTTTTTTTTCGAATTCATCAATTCGTATGTCGAACTTTTAGATGGTTAATCTTGCTGCTATACAAAAGAAAACATCAGCTAAGCAATCATCATCATCGAGTGATGATTCTAGTGATAGTGAACCCACGACAAAAAAAGTTCAGCCTCTAAAAAAGGCAGCAATACCACCACCGAAAGCATTATATACCAATGGAAATACGAAGAAGAAGAAAGATTCATCATCTTCATCGGACTCTTCTGATGAAGACGTGAAAAAACCATCGGTTAATTCCAAACCTACCCAACCCGTTAAAGTTGATTTAAAACGTAAAGCAGCAGCATCAAGTAGTTCATCGTCGGATTCAGACGATGATGCACCACCAGCTAATAAAAAACAAGCACCATCAACACCAATTAAAAGTAAATTCTCGATTGTTTGCATTGATTATTCATTTTGTGCTTTAGATAATGTTACTCCAGCTGCTAATCTCAATGGTAAAAAGAAAAAAGATTCGTCATCTGATTCAGATTCATCAAGTGACGATAATACGAAAAAGAAAGCAACTCCAGTTAAACCAACGCCAGTTGTTACAAAACCAGTCGTTCAACAACAACAAACGAAGAAAGCTGCTGCATCTTCGAGCAGCGATAGCGATTCAGATGATGATAAACCAATTAAAAAACCGGCAAATGCAAAAGCTGCTATTCCACCACCAGCCAGTCTCACTTCTACAAAGAAACAAGCTTCATCATCTTCGGACTCAGATTCATCTGACGACAATAAAACGAAGAAAGCAGCGCCAGCGAAATCGACACCAGTTGTTCAAAAACAACAAGCGAAGAAAGCTGCGTCATCGAGCAGTGATAGCGATTCAGATGATGAGAAACCAGTTGCAAAACCAGCTGTAACCAAAACACCAGTTACGCCAGTAGCAACTAACAAGAAGAAAGCATCATCATCGGACTCAGATTCATCAAGCGATGATAATACAAAAAAGAAAGCAACTCCAGCGAAACCAACACCTGCTCAACAACCAGTTAAAAAGACTGCAGCTGCTAGCAGTAGCAGCAGTAGTGATTCTGATGATAGTGATAAACCGAGTGCGAAAAAACCGGTTGCACAAGCAAAAAGTAATCATAGTTTATTATTGAGTATTCATAATAATTTTCATATTATAGCTCCAGTTACAAAACCTGTGACTGCATCGAAAGCTACGAAAAAAGATTCATCATCTGATTCAGATTCGTCAGATGACAACAAAAAGAAGCCTCAAGTTTCGGCAATGACTGCAAAAACCAATTTAATTATCTCAAAAGTCACGAAAGTTAGCAGTTCAAGTAGCAGTGACTCAGAAGAAGAAGATAAACCAGCTACGAAAAAAACACCCGTTAAAAGTAAATATTCTTCATTGACTTTCAAAAATATATGCAAATATCTGTATATTTTAAGCACCACCAACACCTGTTGCATTAAATAAAACCCAAAAGAAAGCTCAATCATCATCATCATCATCGGATTCAGATTCATCAGACGAGAATGAGAAGAAACCATCAGCACCAGTCACTACCAAACCGAGTGTCAAACCTACTGTGACAAAAAAACAATCATCAAGCAGTGACAGTAGTGATTCAGAAGATGCAAAACCAAAAGCAAAAACTGCAGCTACACCAGTAGTTGCGAATAAACAAAAGAAAGCATCTTCATCTTCAGACTCATCATCGGATGATGATAAACCACCTGCGAAAAAAGGTAAAGAAATATCCTCAATGAACAACAGTTTTGCTTATTTGTCTTTTTTTCTTCCTTAAGCTGCCGTAGCATCGCCGGTGAAAAAGCCTGCTATTTCAGCATCAGTAGCTACAACCAGTATTAAGAAGAAAGATTCGTCGTCAGATTCGGATTCATCTGATGACAATACAAAGAAAAAATTACCAACAACACCAGTTAAATCTGTTCCACCACAGCCTACAAAGAAAGCTCCTGCTGCATCGTCAAGTAGTGACAGTAGTTCAGATGACGATAAACCAGCTGCTAAAGTACAGTCAACAATAAAAGTTGCTGTTCCTCCATCTGCTAATCTCAAAACAACAAAGAAACAAGAATCTTCATCTTCTGATTCGGATTCGTCCGATGACAACACAAAGAAGAAAGCAACTCCGGTTAAACAAACACCAGTGGTCACAAAACCAGTCGTTCAACAACAACAAGCGAAGAAAGCTGCAGCATCTTCAAGCAGTGATAGTGATTCAGATGATGACAAACCAGCTGCTAAACCGGCCGTTACAAAAGCACCAGTTGCAGTTAGCAAGAAGAAAGATTCATCTTCCGATTCTGATTCATCAAGTGATGATAATACGAAAAAGAAAACAGCTCCAGCTAAACCAACGCCAGTTGTCACAAAACCGGTCGTTCAACAACAAACAAAGAAAGCTGCTGCATCTTCGAGTAGCGATAGTGACTCTGATGATGACAAACCAGCTCCAAAACCAGCTGCAATCAAAGCTCCAGTTACACCAGTAGCAACTAAAAAGAAGAAAGATTCATCATCAGATTCCGATTCATCTGATGACAACGTTCAAAAGAAAGCTCCAGCTAAACCAACACCAGTCGTCACAAAACCAGCTGTTCAACAACAACAAGCGAAGAAAGCTGCTGCATCCTCGAGCAGCGATAGTGATTCAGATGATGACAAACCAGTCGCGAAACCGGCAAATGCAAAAGCTGCTATTCCACCACCAGCTAGTCTCACCACAACCACAAAGAAACAAGCTTCATCATCTTCTGACTCGGACTCATCTGACGATAATACGGCGAAGAAAACTCCAGCTAAACCAGCACCAGTCGTCACAAAACCAGTCGTTCAACAACAACAAAAACAAACGAAAAAAGCTGCATCTTCGAGCAGCGATAGTGACTCTGATGATGACAAACCAGCTGCGAAACCAGCAACTGCAAAAGCTGCTATTCCACCACCAGCTAGTCTCACATCTACCAAAAAGCAAGCGTCATCATCTTCGGACTCAGATTCATCTGATGATAACGTACAAAAGAAAGCAGCTCCAGCGAAACCAACACCAGTTGTTCAAAAACCACAAGCGAAGAAAGCTGCTGCTGCATCGTCAAGTAGTGACAGTAGTTCAGATGATGATAAGCCAGCTGCTAAACCAGCTGTCACAAAAGCACCGGTTACACCAGTTGTAACTAAGAAGAACAAAGATTCGTCATCTGATTCAGATTCATCAAGTGACGATAATACGAAAAAGAAAACTCCCGTTAAACCAACGGCAGTTGTTACAAAACCAGTCGTTCAACAACAACAAGCGAAGAAAGCTGCTGCATCTTCAAGTAGTGATAGTGATTCAGATGATGATAAACCAGTTACAAAACCAGCTGTAACTAAAACACCAGTTACACCAGTAGCAACAAACAAGAAGAAAGCTTCATCATCGGACTCAGATTCATCTAGTGATGATGATAAGAAGAAGAAACCAAATATCAGTGTCAGTAAACCATTATCAACATCAACACCAGCTCAACAACCAGTTAAACGTAAAGCTGCCTCATCAAGTAGCTCAAGTTCGGATTCAGATGATGTTGCTCCACCTGCAAACAAGAAACAAGCAGTATCAACACCGGCCAAAGGTTAGTTTTTCTCCTAGACACTTTCTTCGATCTACGGTGGATGTTTTTTCTTAGTGAACGGCACTCCAGTTACGAATAATAAGAAAAAAGATTCGTCATCCGACTCTGATTCATCAGACGATGATAGTAATAAAAAAGTGTCGGTTGTACCGAGTAAAACAACACCTATCTCGAAACCAGTCGTTCAACAACCAGCGAAAAAAGCAGCTGCTGCTTCATCATCAAGCAGTAGCGACGATTCAGACGATGAGAAAAAACCGGCTGCAAATCAAAAGCCTGTTGTCAATGGTAATGCCAGTTTGAAACGTAAAGCATCGTCATCATCATCGAACAGCGATTCTGATAATGAAAAACCAGAGAATAACATCTCAAAAACTAAAGATCAAGCTGCTGTTCCTGAACAAAATGGCAAAGCTAAAGTTAGTAGATCGATTTTTTCTCATTGAATAACTCTGCATTGATTTTCAGCGTAAAACATCACCATTTCGTCGTGTTCGAGAAGAGGATGCTGATCCTGAATACTTGAAAAAAGTCGGCAAAAATGCATTCGATCATAAGGTAAAAATCTCGATTTCTTTTTTTTGAGAAAAACAAATTTAGAAAACAAAACTATTGTTGTTAGGCTGGTGCACGAGGCTCTTGGGGTGAGAAAGCGAGTGCTGATTTGATTAACACACGTGGCAAAAGTTTTCGTCATGAGAAAACGAAAAAGAAACGTGGCTCGTATCGTGGCGGCAAAATTGATTCAGTTAATACGTTTTCAATTAAATTTAGTGATTCAGACGAATAAATTCAACAAGTCGAACATATGTTCATTTGTTTCCTTGTTCGTTCGTTGTTACGGTTTTGTTTTTTTGTTTTTCTATTTGGCGAAAATAAAAAAAAAAAGAAGAAATCACGAACATGAAAAGATAAAAAAAAAGCACACGTAAACATTGATGAGTCATTGACAAAAAATAGTATAAAGAAACGAAGAAATAAAGATCATACAGGTACTTTTAACATGACAGAAGCACAGAAGGATACTCAAGGAGAAGAATTCTACTTCGATTATGTTCGATTACTCGTCGAAAATCGACTGTTACAACGATCGGGTTATTATCTCGGTGCATCGAATGATTATGCACGAATCTTCACAATAACAGCACGTCGATATTGGATTGCACAAGCTATGAGTGAGCATCTAACGACGGATTGGAAAGTTCATTTTTCTGTTCGACCACGTGATATACCTCTTGCATTTAATCTTCTCTCTGAACTTTACTACGAAATGAAATTACCTGTGGGTCTCAAAGCTCGATTTCCAGATTATTGGAAAGACTATGAGAATGTTTGGCCAAAACATATGCGCGGAAGAGAAATAACTGTTTATATTCTTCTCTATGAAAATACATTGACTCAACGGCAAACAATGCTTTATTCACGAGATGATTTAACTAAACCTAAACATATGATCGATTGGACATTGCCTTATGATAAAAATATCTATGAAATGCATGATTTAACACGTCAAGATGAAGTTCCTCTCGAACGTTATTTCGATTATGTGATTCAAGCTGAAAAATTATTGGAACAACATAAAATCGAATCGAATGGTTGTGCAGATGGTGATTATCCAATTGGCAAATATACATCTCTACGAAATGAAAAATTCGTTGCGATTGGTGATGAAAATGGCGATGTTCAACTAAAATATCCGCCGAATGAATGTGGATTTAATGGATCATTTGATAATCGTGATTTAACGAAAGAAATCATCGATTTAAAAACATATGAACAACGAAAAAAACAACGATTCTTCAACAAAATTTTATGTTTAAGTTTGACGAGTTGCTTTTTAATTGTTCTTTTAGTTAATTTTTTTTCGTAGATAAGATAACAAAAAGAAAATATATAGAGAAAGAGACAACTCATTGAGCTCGTTTTTATTCATTATAAATTCTCGATCTAATTTCAATTACCTTGAGTTCAGTCTACTACACATTGAGCTATCTCAATTGATTAGTGTGATGTATTTTTAATTGATACCAAATGGATATTGTCACTCGAATGTGTCATTTGATAATAAGTATTCTCTCCTCCCCCCTCGCAATGTCCTCCAATTAGAAATCAAGTATGAAACGGTTGTTTAGTAGTCGTGCTCACACACTCTCATCAGACCAGTCGAACAACTAGCTTGTTCGTTTCGTCTTCTTTTTTTTACAAGACGCGTCTTCTTCTTCTTTTTTTACGATGTATATAGTTTGTACAATTGAAGCAAAGAGCTAGGTCGACAAGAGTCAACTATGTTAAAATAGCTTGCCACGATACGGTTCATAGATTGTGTGCATACGTTCGTCCTTTTTTTTCTCATTCATATCTCCATTCAATAGAGAAGAAAGAGAAAATACATTCATTTACAAACTATTCTTCTTTGTTCACATTTGATTGATCTTTAGCAACGCGAATATGCAAACAGTATCAGCATCACCTAATTCAACATCAATGTATTCTTCTCCCTATCAAACAACATATCCATCCGTCGTCAATCTTCCGACAACAGCTTCATCAACATCATTGCTCATTCCACAATATTCATCGATGAATAGTCCACAGTCGATAAAATCGTTCGACGCAACAATCTACGGTCCGAGTGTGCCTCCGCCATGCAAAACTTCGAAAGCATCGACACGTTCGAACGAAGTCGACCTACGTCGTTTGATTCTATTCAATTTGCCTATTGATCTCGTTCGAGAATATCTCGAACTCTATCTCGAACATTTATCAGGCGAAGCTGAAATCGAACGAATCGATTATTCGAATCTCGATGATACAACTGTTATGGTCACATTCAAAACAGAACTCGGTCGGTTAAGAAATAGGAAAATTTATAAGAACGAAACATTTTGCTTCTTTTGTTGTCGATAGATATGGCGGAAGTACGTCGTCGTCATGCAACACGTTCGAAACTCAATGAGTCGGAGATCACTTTGGCTGAAGTACTTCCACCAGCAACTGTAATGATACGAAATCTACCTTCGGACATCTCGCGTGATGTTTTAGAATTATACTTTTCAAATCGTCGTCGAAGTGACGGCGGACAAATCACTGATGTTACACTCGATTCGGAAAATCAACACGCACTCGTTACATTCGCCGATCACAAAGGTTGATTTCGAAAATCATTCGCACGAATCAAAACACTTTCATTTGTCTTTTTAGATGTTCGTCGAGTTGTTAAACGTGAACATTTAATTCATGGGCAACGACTCGATGTTCGAATTTATTATAAACATATGGGCATTGAACCATTCATTGACGCGTCAAATATCAACAAACAGCCTGAACCAATTCGTTATCAAGCATCAGACGATAGTCGATATTTATTTCTACTCAAAAATCGTCCACTTTTGGATCAACTTCGTGAACGATTAACTCCATTGAATGCTGAAGTGACTCTGCACAATGAAAGTATTCTCGAAATTCACTACAATGGTTCATTACGTTCGACAACCAAACGTCGTCTTCAATGGACAAAAGATGTCGAAAAATTAGTCGAACATTTTCTCACCGAACGTTTGATTATTCATAAACTTCCATGGAATAACAATAAAATTCCAGCGATCACCTCCGAACAACTCGCCGATCTTTCGCTCAAAGATAACACACGTTTATTTCAATTGTCTCCTGCTGAAGACGAACATCATCATATCATCATAACAGTTCTCAAAGATCAACTCGATCGAGCTCTCAACGAACTCACCGATATGATAGCCGGCACATCATCGAACAACACAATTCCATTGAACGATGCCGTCTATCGAAGTAAACCATTGAGTGCAACACGTGATCCGAAAGTGAACAATCATCGATCATCGTTGTTACTTCAATCGTCTCCATCGAGACAGAGTGCACAGCATTTCGACGAACTGATTTCGAATGATTCCATTGATAATCTTCGATTGTATCAATTGGATTTGTTAGCTATGCGTTTCGTTGAATTAGCACGACGAACGTACAAGAATCTCACGATTGATATCAATCGAAATGCACGAGCTGTTCATTTACAAGGAGCATCTGAACAAGTTTCAGTTTGCAAAAGTTATTTTCAATCGATATTAAATTCGACCGTTCATAAACATTACAAAATCGGCAAAGAAATGGCCATTTTTCTTTCCAATCCAGATACAGGTAAAAATGACCGTGTCTTCTTTGTTTTTCAAATTGAATGATAATTTCAATTTTAGTTGAATTAATTATCGGTAATTTGACTCGATCAGATCATGTCTGTGCTTATGAAATCGAACGTATCAATAATAATAATAATAATAATCATCATCATCGTCGAAGTTCCGCATCACCAACCTACAATATGAATAGTATAAATACAGTCTCCAATCATAATTCATCATCATCCTATTATCACAAACTTGTTCTCTATAGTTTAACACGTGAAAATTGCGATGATGTCTATGATATACTTCGACATGATATTCTTGTCAGTTCAATTATGTTAGATAAAGATGATAAACGTTGTTTGGCAAGTGAATCTTGGCATTCGTATATACGAGATTTATATTCTCAAACAGGTGGTTTTCGTCGTCGACGTGTTCTCTTACAAGTCAAACAGAATCAATTGACCTTGGTCGGCTTTCGACAGGATGTTGATGCCATGCGTCGACGTATTTATGATTATTTTGGTGAAAATGCAATATCATTTTATGAATCCGATTAATAATAAACACCTTTTTTCTTTCATTTTTCTCGTGCTTTCATCTTCAATCGAGACGAACAATTGTCTAAGAAGAAAAAAAGAAAAGAAATTGCTGTGTTTTTTTTTCTTTTAAAAAAGACGCACAAAATATTATTTTAGATTTAGGTTTAAGAAATAAAAATACTGAAGATCAATATTAACAATTTGGTTCAATGAATTCTTGTTCAAGCATCGCATTTTTCTTTTGAATTCGTCGATCATTCCAAAATCGAGCCAGGCCAATAATCAAAACACTGATAATAACTAAAGCTGAACCGAGAAGAGCATAGAAATTTGAATGTTTGTTAGTAAATAGATTCTGCAAGATTAAAGCAAAGATAATATCAGCCGATGTCAAAAGTGTAAAAATGGCTGGATGTTCACGTTTGATGGCTTTTTGTGTGAGAATATTTGTTACCATCATAACAAGACAAATCAATGATGCAAAGAAATATTTCCACGTGAAAATAATTTGAAATGTAAGACCCGATTGATGAAAATAACGTTCATAAAATTGATTACCAATGAGAAAGATTAAAATCGATAGACAATAATGAAAATTAATCACACTTGGTTTAATATCTTTCGATGTTGAAACAAGTTGTTTAAACGAAAGAACATTAACAGCCGATGAAAATGAACTTAGAATTGCTAATGTTAAACCAAGAACACGATGAGAACTACTGTTTGAAACAATCGATGAGCCAAAGAAGAAACTTGGTTGAGTAACAAATACGACACCGAGCAGTGTCATAGGCAAGGCAATTAATAAACTGATTGATGGCCGTTCATGATAAGCACATATACCGAATAGGACTGTCCAAACAACTCGTGTATAACAAAGTGTTGTCACATCGGAGAGTTCGATGTACCGTATGGCGAAAAAATAGAAGAAAAATGAGGCAGCACCTGTTGCACAACAGAGAATTTGAAAGAATTTTTCTTTGATTGTTCCAGGAAAGAGAGAATAACGTTTGTACAAAGCAAAGATGAATGATAATGCTGTTTGAAGAATAAAACGAAAGAATAATGCATCGATAATATCCACACCAATGAGTTTAATTGAAAACGCTGCACAAGTAAAAAAGAATGATGATATTAATGTGTAAATAATACCCGAGAAACGTGTGAAACAAGTGACTTTTTTCAATGCTGGCAAATCAGTAATACTGATTGTTGAAACTGTTGGTGGAACAAACGATATGGCCTCAACAGGAATATCATTTGCATCCGACGATTTATGATCATTGCCTTCGAAGAATACATTTGCACTGGGAGCCATGAGTAAGATAATTTGAAATTTATGTCAATACTGACAAAGATTTTGAGAAAAAGTGCCTAGTTTTTATACTCGACAAGGCAATAATTGAGTGCAGATGTAAAACAAAACCGAGCTTATGACTGGATTTTCGACTGACTATCGATAGGTAATAGTGCATTTTTATCATTACAGGTGGCAATAAGAAAAAAACATTCTCATCTTTGAGGTAAAACTACGCACACCAGTGTCACACATATCTGAGTACTTTTTAGTCCGAACATGTCATTAATTTTCACTGGAAAACATGCATACAGATCGTGATTGGATTGAAAAATTTGTTCTATGCATTTCAAAAGACAAACGAAAGAGAGAGAGAGAGAGAGAGAGAGAGAGAGAAGAATCGAATAACGAATTACCATGTCTATTGTTGTTCGTTTGATTTCGAGATTTAAATTTTTCATCGTTAACCGACGATCATAAACATCGATAGGTCTCGTTCGATATGTCGGTTCAATTCAATGTATGAACGTATGTTTAATCTAATTCATTAACAGTAATTCCCCATTTTGTTTTGTTTTGTTTTGTTCATCGTTAGATACACCCAATCAAACAACATCTAGTTTTTACTATGAGACGATATCTTCGTCAACTGTACAATCATCTTCTCAACATAATACACAACAACCTATTTTACTTTCAATGGAATCTGATTCGCCTTATCAATCAACAACTTTGCCATTATCAGATTCGATCATTCAATGCTTCACTCCTTCATTTCAAAGAAATCTGCCAATTATACCAGTAGCTATTCTTGGCTTATTTGAATTGCTTTCTGGATTAATTATTTTAACGCTTGAATTCCTCATTTTTGATATTGCTCTTGGATTATGGTGTGGAAGTGTCTATGCACTTGCTGGTGCAGCTATTCTCGTGCTTGGTTTGTTTCGAATCAATCAATGATTTCAATTCAATCGAAATCTTTTCTCTTGTCTAGTGATTCTTACTGATCGCGAACGTCATCAAATATCGACTGTATTGGTTTTTCAATTAGTTGGTAAATTGATTTTGTTTATTTACAAACACATCTCGTTTTTGTGTGTTTAGCGTTGATGTTTACGATTACTGAAATTTTATTGCATATTGATCTGTATCGAAAACGTTGTCTAACGAAAGCCAATGAACCAACACGTGACCTACCTTTTCATTGTCAAATCCTTCTCGTTCAAATAGCTGCTGCATCATTAGTTTCTGTTTGTACGATTATTTTTTCGATAATCTACTTTCGATTAACGTTTATCGTTCTTAAAAAACCGCACGGAACATGTGACATATCGAATGCTATTCATCTAACAACTTGTTAAGTCGTGTATTTTGTGTATTGTATATATACATCTAACTAACTAAGATTGTTTTTTTTAACTAAATAAAAAAACAAACAAATGTTTTCATTTTATTCGATGTTTAATATTTATCACAGATTGAAAAAATAAAACAAGTGCAAATAAAGACATAATTCTACTCTTTTTGAGAAAGGATATTTAATGTATATAAAATCATAATTGCGATAATGACTTTAATAATTCCATCGAGATCTAAATTATGCGAACTCGTTGGTTGAACAGGTTGAGGCGTTGTTAAACGGTCGACTAATCTCAAAAGTAATTCATTTTGTTCGAGTGAACGGTTTAAAAGTTGCTGAAGAAATTGTTCATCAGTTGCCGTTTTTTTCTCATCTTCATCATCAGATCGATCACTGTCAGTGAGAATTTGTGATGTTTCACTGAATAATTCTTGTCGAAGTTTAACAATTAAATCTGTTAATTCATTACGTTTCAATTTATTTAAATTCTGCCGTTTTTTATTTATCGATCGTTTGTATTCTCGAATGATTGTGTCAAATCGATGAGAATTAACATCATTTGTTAGTGTTGACGCAGCTGACTTCGGCGACGAAGACATAGCGGCAAGTTTCATTGGATTTACCATAGGATCAGGTGCTGGCGTACGACCTTCGAAAATGAAAGAATAACAAGATATTTGATTTTTGTTTTGTTGTTTTGTTTTGATACGTACGAGGTCGAAGAGATAATTTCTTCTCGACGAAAGTTATTTCACGAATTAATTCTTCGAATGATTCTCTGAAATTGTCCGGTTCAGAAAAATCGATATGCACATTCGAACCTTTAATAATTCCAAGCCAACTTTGTGCACGAAACGATTTCTCCATTAGACATGGAATAAATTTGATTCGATTTTCCTGAGCATATTGAGCTTCTACAAATACAAACATGATTTTAACAAAAAAAAAACAAGACAATTCTTCGTACCTAATTTACAGTAATCACTTTCGAAATATTGTTGATTAATACAAAGAAGTACGATATAAGAATTTTCAACAGCACGTGCCATACTTTCGAGAATATCACCTGCCATATCAGTTAGATCCATCCAGACTTTGTAATCTCTTTCGATAAGATTCTCATAGATTTTCTGACAAGTTTCTTTCGATGATCGATTATAACTGATCATAATATGTCGTTTTGGTTGTTGATTGGTTGTAATTGTTGTTGATGCAGTGAGGAAATGTTTACTCGTAACATCATTTAAATAGGATGTACCTAAACCATCCGATATGCCATCTTCTTGTTCACCTTCAAAATCTTCATCCTCAATTGCTTCGCCTTGATCAGTCGTATTCAACACACTTCCATAGAGTAAAGATAATTGTTTAGCAGCATCATTTAAACTGTCAGTAATATCACTGGGTAATTCAGCAACTGACACACCTGTCGTTGTGCTCATACTGGGCATGTCTTGAGTTGCATCACATTCATTTAAACATAACAATGCTGGATCCAATACTTCTTCGTCATTTGAATGATCTAGATAAGATTCAATGAGAATATATCGAATCGATATGTATTGATCTTACTTGTAGTAGATTTATGAATGGATACATCTGAATTGAGAGCCACATCGACCATTTCCTAGTTCAAGATGTATTTAATTATTTAATCAGTTGAATTTATTTTTCATACTCGAAATTCGCACAAATTTGAATTCGCTGCTGCTGCTACTTCTTCCTCTGCCATTTTACTTTCACAAATAGTCCATGTAAATGCAATAAAAAAATAGTTCTGACTCAAGAAAAGAATGTATGCAAAGATTTGTCAATTCTTTTTCGAATCAGAAAAACCGATGTCGCTACTCAATGCAACTAGTTGTGAAGTAAAGTCTTCAGATATTTTTAAATGAGATTCTATGGATCAAATTTCAAGGTAGACGTCGAATAATAATAATGGTTATTATTCTTAGTTTTGATTGGTTATTACTAATAACGAATGCTAAACGATAAGATCGAAATCGTTTTCGTTTAACAATTAAAAATCAATCAATTTTTTTAAAAATAATTGATCATCTTCTATGTTAGAAAAAGAATTTTTTTTCCTAATTAGTTAAAAATAAAAATGTAATGATGAAATTCAGTTTCAGTTTATCTGAGGATGATGAAATGTTTTCTTTAAGATATTTCATTCAGTTGAAAAAAAAACCGCGATGTCGTTTAAAGGAGCCGCAACGATGATTATTCGACTAACTCGAGCAATATTTTCTCATCGATTAACTCCGAATTTCAAGCCAATTATAAACGAACATCCAAAAGTGACGAAAACAACTCCAACAGCCACACATTTCTATTTATTTCCATCAGTTTATCAATCATTTTTTTCTCTTTATGGCTCATCAATCGGTCATAATCATTCAAATTTAATGCCATTTCGAATGGCACTCGACGGAATCAAACGTCGTCTGTTCTCAGCTGGTTTGTATTTCTTTTTTTTCTTTTCAATCTTCTCAGTGGTAATAAATAAACGAAGAGAGAAAGGGTAGAGTAAAATTACATTGAAAAAAAACCGAACTTATGCTAGATGAGGAAGAAAAGGTGGGAATAATAAAACAAGAGAGAATGAAAGAAAGAGCAAGAATTCTCTCTTTCAACACATGCGAATGAATATTAAGCAGGACTAGACAAGTGAATGACGTCTCCGCTCAACATTTGTGTAGTAACGAACGAGGTGGGTGAGCGAGCGAGCGAACGAACAAACAAGTTTCTTTTCTTCTTCTTCTCTCTCTTTCTTACTAACTCTCTGTCTTTTCTAACCAACTGGCTAGTATAGCCTCAAGAGAATACGATATTGTGTGCTAAATAGTTGTCAGAAACAGAAAGAAATAACAAATGATGATGTAAAGAACTTCGACGACATACAGAACATTTGCTGCGAACTTTCTTCTTTTCTACTCGATAAACATCAGTACAAAAAAAACTTAATCTTGATTTAGGTAGATTTTTTTGTATCGATATACTATTTTCGTTTTTCTCTTTCTTCCTCTTCTCTCTCTCTCTCTTCGTCTTCTACATACCAATTTCTATTCGATTAGTTGACCTCGAATAAAAAGAAAATGCACTTGTTTTTCTCCTTTCAGTACTCTTTTACTATTGAACAGTTGATTGATAATGTTTTACTTTTGTGTTTTTCAGTACCATTTGCTCTGAGTCTTGTTGGTTATTCGTGTATTCCTCGAACATCATTCGAATCAATCAATCAAATTAGTAATCTTCTATCGAAAAGTCTCAACGTGGAGCAATTAAATGACGAACACGAGAAATACAATCGAGTAACACTCGATGACTTCGAATTAGGTCGTATGCTCGGCTACGGTTGTAATGCTGCTGTTTACGAAGCACGTTTACGTTCGACAACCGATCGATTCACATGTTTATCGGACAGATTTCATCAAGATGATAATAGTAATGGGAGTGACTTTGAATTACTCTCACAACAATCATCATCATCATCATCGAATAGTTCGACATTTGACGAGAGTGATTTCGAAGTTTTAAATCACGAACAAGGTAAGAAAAAAAAACGTGATTTTATGCAGAAATAATAGATTAAAACATAATGATAGGCTATCTCAAGGCTTTATAAACTTTTGTTTTTTATTTGAATTATAATTTTAGTTCGATATCATCAAGCGTCGACAATTGAATCCGATGTTTTACCGAGTAAATATTGACTTTTAATTATAAAGAAAAAAAAGAGCTTCATTTCCTGTTTCTTTCAGCTGGAAAATTTAATCTAGCAATAAAAATGTTATTCAACTATGGCATTCAATCGAACGCTGAAATGATCGAAAAATCAATGGAAAAAGAACTTTTGCCATTACGTAACTGTTCACCACATCCAAACATCGTTCATATGCACTCGTACTTCGTCGATAAATTTCCTCTACTCAAAGAAGCCTACGATTACTTTCCTATGGCTATGCCATCAAGTCTTTCATCGGATGGTTACGGAAGAAATAAAAGTTTGTTTATTGTCATGCATCGATATGATTTAACATTGGGTGAATACATACGTTTGAATCAGCCAACAGCTCATCAACGATTGCTACTGTTTGCACAATTGTTAGAAGCATTGTTGTATTTAAAAAAACAAACGATTGTTCATCGAGATTTAAAGAGTGATAATTTGTTGATTTGTAATACGACTGGACAATTAGTTCTTGCTGATTTCGGTTGCGCATTACATCAGCCACCGAATTTGAAATTACCTTATACAACTGATGAAATTGATAAAGGAGGAAATTTAGCGTTAATGGCACCGGAAGTAGGTGTTTTTAGTAGATAAAAATCTCACAGAAATATGAAGAATTTGTTTTGAATTGATTAGATTGTTCTATGTCAGCCAGGTCCGAAAAGTATTCTTGATTATAACAAAGCTGATCTATGGGCAAGTGGCACGTTATGTTATGAATTTTATTCTGAACCGAATCCATTTTTTCATGGACCCTATCGACAGGAAACGTATAACGACGAACAATTGCCGTCACTCGGTCCATTAGCACCTTCAATCATCGAGAAACTTGCTCATGCAATATTACGTAAAAATCCACAAGAAGTATTTTCTCATTCTTCGATTGCATTCATTATATTTTCTCATTTGTCTTTATTTTTGTTTAGCGACCGTCATTATCACTAATAGCAAACTGTATTCATCTTTGTCTTTGGTTTCCTTTGACTGCATTACAAATGGACAAAAACAATTTCTATCAGACATATATGTTGACAGCATTGGAAACGCTCTTTTCCAAAGGGAAATTCTCATCTGTTGAGCTTAATTTACGAAAATTCTTCTTTCAACGACAATCGTCTCAGACATTATATCATGCACAAGCCTATGTCAATCAATTTCGAAATTGAAACAAAAGTGTTTTCGAACGTGTATTTATTATAATAATATTATAAATATATTTTTTCCAATTTGTAAAATAAAAAATAGAAATCAAGTCGTGTTTTGTTTTCTTTGTCTAAAGACCTTGAAAAGCTAATTCGCGATAAACTTGAATCGATGAGCAACACGGGCAGCATGATGTTACACAACAATCATTAATCAAATCGCCCTAGTAAATAAGCATTCATTCGATTTGTAGAGAAACAAAACGAAAGAAATTTGAAAATTACTTCGATACGAAATGCTGTACGAATCTTCGATCGAAGTGCAAAATTTGAACCTGGACACAGGCATGTCCATATACTTTCTCCGGCACGTTTGTATAGTTTATATTGGAAACAGCATGGGCAACAAAATGCACAGCAACCTAAAGAAAACAAATTTGAATATTTTGCGAGGTTTCGAAAACGAAAACTTTACATAGTTTGATATCATCGGCACACGAGCAAAGTTCACGTGACCATGCATGTTCAAACTCCCAAACATTTCGTCCTGGTTGAGTCGCAACAACATTTCTGAACAGAAAAGAAACAAATCTAGTTTAGAATTCGATCAAATATTGTTGTTCACACATACACATGAGTCGTTTGTTGTTGGCTTCGCATTTGATAATCAGATAAACTCGAATTATGCGAGGGGACAGTTCTCGATGGTTGTTGATAACGAACCGGTTCTCAAAAAAAGAAATATTCTCTCGTTTTATCCTACCCTCCTCTATTATTCATTTAGAATTCGTCGTCTACATTTTCTCCTAGCAACTCGAACGATCACAATTATCAGTAACATACCACGTTGACGATAGGCCATTTACTTGCGTTTGCTCGTTTTTTTCCTCGCTTGTTAGCTCAAATGTCAATCGGCAATGATTTCTAGTTTAAATAAATCCTTTCGTTTGCTTTTGTGCTGCTTATTTTGTTATTCTTCAAATTCTTCGTTTCTCTTTAGCTATCCGCCGTTTAGTTCAAATCAACATACGTTCGTTTGATTGCTCTCTTTCTTCTATAACACGCAATGGTTTCCCTTCAAAGATATCGAAATCCAATCGATGTTTTTTTTTCTAAAGTAACTTTGCTTCTGTCATTTCATTTGAATACTAACAAATGCATATTTTTCGTTCGATGATCAATTAGATAGATGCTTCTTTTAGCGTTTCGGTGGTACACAAATACCACAAAGAATTATAAAAGCAACAACAAAAATCAATATAAATGCAACATAAGTCGCAATCATGAGTGCAAAAGCACTGGAAAATATCGTGAAATCACAATAAGTTTTTGTAATTGTCGAATTACTCCATTGAGCTATCGCGTAATTTTGATATACTCGATACTGAATAAGTACGAAGAAAATGATTGCGCACGCACCGAATATGCCCGTTATACAACCTAAATGTAATCGTTGTTTTTGAAGTTTTCATTTGAATAACTTACCGATAAGAATTGTCGAAGCCCGATTATTTCCTTTTGCACTTTCTTGGGCGGCTGTTTTCGCTTTTTGTACTTTGTATTTCGATGGAGTTAATTTATAAATAAATCCGAAACTAGCCGCAAAAAATATGATCTCAAATACGCCACCGATTGCCATTAGTAACATAATATCATGTTGTAATGGACATAATGTTTCACTGTCAATGTAATGAAAGCCAAAGGATAATTGAACAATTGGTATGACAAGTGTTGCAAATATGAAGAAACCAATTAGGAATTGTCGAACAGACATTCAATAAATTTGTTTTAATCGAATAACAAAAAAATACAAAACTTGAATATATGAATCATAAGTCTCTTTTTTTTCACGTTCTTATTATTGCTTCCACACTTCTTCTTCTTCTTACGGATCCTGTTCGCTATTTCAATGTCATCGTAAAATTACTCCTTTTTTGCAGCGTTTTTTCTTCTTCTTCTTCTTCTTTTTTTTCTTCTTCAGCGTCACCGTCGTTTCTCGTTTTTTTTTATTGACGAGTTTATTTAGTTGCTTCTCTTTTAAATGATCCGCATACAATACATGCATTATGGCGCACAACATTCGATAGTTGACAATAACATACAGAAACGAAAGACTCAATAAAAGATGTTTTTATGCATATCCATAGCAATTCAATCAGATAGAATTTCTTTAGTGACGTGTGTGTTTTTTATTGATAGTATTACTGTAAAAGAAGAAAAACAATTTCAATAAATAGTTCAACGAGAAAAAAAATAACCTTCAAAAGTAAAAGAACGATTTCACACTTGAGAAAAGAAGGAGGCAAAGAGAGAGAAAGAAGAGATATCCATCACCCTGGTATATATCACAGAAGATAATTCAATCATCTTTGACAAAATTATCTATTTCGACAGCATTCTCGCCCACGGTAGCTTCATTGGTATTAGCCGATGTTGTCAATGTTTCATTGACATCGAGTGTACCGATTTCATTTGGTTTGAAACGTTCAATTGTCATCTGTTCTGGATTGAGCCATGGTTTAAAATTCGGATTATTTTTTGCTTTCCATTTATCGTATTTTGTACAGGCTTTAGCTAGTTTTTTTGTCAACTAAATTTATTCGAATCGATCAAAAGTTTATCAAAAATCGATCGTTTTACTTTTGGTACAAATACTTTCGATACTTTATTCATTAACCAAGCTGGTAAACTGCCTGAAGCAAAAATCAATATTGATTGTTTCAAATGAAGAAAAGAAGGCGTCTTTTTTTTCTTACCTCCGGGATCCGATTGTGTCATGTAATAGAACGTGCATGATGATGGTCCAGTTGGCATAATTAAATAACCGGTTAAAAACGATATTCCTCGAACACAATTTTTTCGAGGTGGTTCACGCTGAAAAAAAAGAAATCAAAAGTTCGATTCTATATAAAGTAGTGGCGAATGTTTTACAAGATGATTAACCGAATGATTGATGATATATTTTTCTCCATTTTGTCCTAAATCTAACCAACAACGTTGAGTAACAAAATCTCGATTTTTAAAAGGCGGTGGGCTTTTAACTAAACATATCATTTTGTATTAATAATTAACAATAAATGAACTATAGTCATTCTCTACTTGAATAATATCCAATGTCACTACTCGGTGAAACAGAACACATTTCATAGCCTTCGAGCATCGCTGTGTCCCATGTCGAACGGAATTGTCCATCATGAATAACATCATACAATAGTTCACTTGAGATTCCTGAAAATTCTGATTGGACCTAAATTAGAAGAAGAAAAAACAACAGTAAACGCATCATTCCCGAAAAAATCTAATCGAATTTCTATTAACATACACGAATAACATCAAATTGTGTCAGGGAAGTTTTCTTGGTCGCAACACGACAGCCCGATTTGTCATAACAAATTGTCCAGCCTTGATCTGTGGTGCAATCGAGTTTAAATTGTCGAAAATCGTTGTCATCTGGAAAAAATACTTCGCCAACCTTCATCATCTTGCCTATTCTTTTTTGTTATTTCGTTTTTTTTCCTTTTCTTCTTCTCTTTTGTATGCACAAACATATACACTTTATAATAATCGATGCTTGCTTGACGTGGCTTGCTCGTTGATCATTGGTTCCGTTTTTTTTACACAAGGCCAAAATATGATAAAATAAATCAATCATCAGAAAAACTACGCATAGTCATTCGACTTCAATTCATTTTTCACAGCAAACATCATCAACGTTTTTTTTCCTCTCTTATCAAAACTACATACAAACGAGTAATATACCATTTATTTAATTATTAATTTCTGTCAAAATCATGCCTGTTAGGGACATCTTTTGATTTTGATTTAGGCTGCACCTTTATTCTATTCAAAAAAATAGAAATTGACAAAAGGAAGAGAGAGCGAGAGTAAGTAAGTAAGTAAGTATGCTCATCTTCAATTAGAAAGAAAGATGCTTTTCTCTTATCTTGTCAAACGAGATTTTTTTTTATGCCTTGTTGCATGTGTTTGAAAGCTTGTTTTTTGACGCAATCGAAACACATATTTATAAAATCTAACGATCAAATAAAGACATGGTACATATGATTATGTATTCAAATAATAAATATAGTAGGACGAAATTGAACCAATCTGATGCCGGTGCTTGAACGCAATATATTATCATTCCGAATATGTATTGCATAAAATCTCGTTGATTAAGTAAGGTCAATATTCTCTCAATCGAAAGGTTTCAATTTGACGTAAGACTACGAGGAGAAAGAGAAACGAGTTATTCTTTCCTTTCTTTCGTTCGTTCGATCATTTGTCATTCATTTCAACTATGCAACAAAAGTCCTTCGACTTGTTCTCTTTTATGTAACATGAACTTAAGTTCACATGCTTGTTATACCTTTTTTTGTTCTACTATGTTATCAATGAGTCAAAAGGTGAGAATTGTATACAAATGAAGAAAAAAAAGGAGAAAAAGAGAGAGAGAGAGAAAAAAATTGAACATGCATTGCATTCAAGGCTTTGTTTGATGACGATAGTAGGCTGAATTGTGTATTGACATAAGTGAGATGATTTATGTTGAACAAGTTTGAATTTGATATTTATCTATTTGAGATTGAATTATGACAACGACGATGAAAAAAGTCACCTATAAACATCCAATTAATGATACAACGGATTATTTAGTACCGTTGAAATCGGAATATCCTCATTTGAAATCAATCGAAACGCGTGTCATTCGAAGTTCGTCTCCACCAAGTGGATTATTCAGTTCGATTTACTTTCCTATTTCTCTTGTTATCTATCTTCCGATTGTTATCTTGCAATTAATTATCGGTTTGATTTATGTTAACAAATGTCCTGTTCAATATCTTATCGAAATTTGGATGATTATCAGTGGTATATTTGGATTATTGTTAATAGCTGTTGGTATTTTCATTCATGTTAAACTTCGACAACAGTCGTCATCATCATCATCATCGATTCTTCGAAAACTGATTCCATGTTTTATTCTTCTTTTTCTTTTTGTTGTCGTTTGGTTTTTTGCTGGACAAGTATTTGTTTTCGAAGTTAAAACTTATGTCGAATTTTTCGATCCAACTCTACCTGAATATTGTCATGGAACTCTTTATCGATCAGCATACGTATTGATTTTCATTGATTATTTGATTCTTTTATTAGGAATTATTCTTAATATTCTTACTTGTATCGTTCCACCCAATTGATCTGTTGTGTCTTTTTGTGTAAATAAAAAACGGATTTCACTTGAAAAGTAGAAGTCAAGAGATTTATTCGTTTGCAGCACGAATGTTGAGATTAATTGATATTTGATCTTTGAAGATCGTGTTTTGTTTTGTCGCTGAGTAGAATGAAGATTAGATGGCTATTTGATTATTCATGAATATGTTAAATAACTTGTTCAGAACATTCATTTGATATTTTTCTTCTTTCGTAAACAAGAAATATGGAAGCTTATCAAGAACCGTGGAAAGGTTAAATTTAGAAACTTTCTTTAAAAGTAGAGCGAATTCTCGATTATTTAGAATCTCTTTTCGGTTGTTTGACTCGACCACGTATTTGCTGTCAAGGATGTTGGTGTTGCTGTTGTTTGTACGGTCAAAATGTGGCCAAACTCGATCGTCATTCGAATTGTTTGTATCATTGTTGTTTGTATAGTCTAATGAGTTTGCTTGGTTGCTGTTGTTTTCTACACGCATTTAAACGTGGACAACTGAGAGAAAAATACGGTCTCGAAGAGAATACATGTGGAGATTGTTTTATTACATGTTGCTGTGCTCCATGTGCACTTTGTCAAGAAGCAAGAGAATTAAAAGCTCGTGGTAAGATTTTCGAAAACAAACAAACGGAGAATAATTTCGATTGTTTTGATAGGATATCCACCACCACCGATTATTGTCATTCATCAACCGGCATTATCGATGTCTAGTATAGCTGACTTCGAAATGAACGATCAAGACATGACTAAAGATGAAAAGCTTTGAGAGAATATCGAAATTCATCAGATGTTGCTTTATTTAATAAAAATAATAGCAAAACGAAAGATATTCTCTATTTTCTGATTGTGATATTGATTAGAATTGAAATAGTTTTGAGTTTAGTTAATTTATATTTCTCCCCCCGTTATTCATAAAGACAAAAAAAAAGAAACACAAACAACGTAGAAAAGAAAAAAAGACTGTTCACGGTTTAGAATCTCCACTACTACAACAACTTTTACCGTCTTTTGATTTTGGTTTTGTCGGTGGAAATGCTCCATTCGATTTATTTGCTGTATTTGATAATTGTTTAGCTGCAACTTGTCGAGCAATTTCTAAGAAGATTTCAGCAACATTATCGCCACGTTTAGCTGATGTTTCCATATGAAATAAATTATTTTCATCGACATATTCAGCAACTTCACGTGGATCAACTTGTCGTTTACCTCCGGCCGCTAAATCAGCTTTATTTCCAGCTAAACCAATGACCATATCACTCGTATTGACTTGTCGTAGTTCTTTGACCCAATTTTTCGCTCGACGTAACGTTTCAGCATTGGTTAAATCGTAAACAACGAGTGCAGCTTGAGCACCACGATAGTACATTGGAGCGAGAGAATGATATCTTTCTTGACCAGCTGTGTCCCATAATTCAACCTTGAGTGCTGTGTCAGAATCAATTTGAATCGTATGAGTTAGAAAAGCAGCACCGATCGTACTTTCGGCATGTTCTTGATATTGTCCTTTGGCAAAACGAAGTGCTAATGATGATTTTCCGACAGCTGATTCGCCTAGAAGTACCATTTTAAATTGACCTGGGCGCTGCATTATTCAAGCAATGCAAATGATTCGAGATGTTGTAAAGAACGTAATAAAAAAAGAAGTTTTTCAACTCTTCGCCGTTTTTTTTTCATATCTATTTCACTCACATTATTAAATGACTCACAGAGAAGAACCTTTGTTTCTTTGTCTTATCTTTTTTTCTTTGTTAACTTAGAACAATTGCAGAAGAGAACAAAGTGTATTTTTTGTAAAATAAACTAACCTTTGCTCGGATGTTAAGATATATTTGAATATTGACAATGACACTATTGCACGTGTCATTTAAATAGATATTAAAAATTAATCAAGCGTAACATAAACTGTTTGTTGTTTTTCTCTTTCGTATTACTCAATGACTGCATGCATATGTACATTCAAAAGCAGTCGAAACGATGTCAACAGAGGTGAATCTCAAGAATACTTCGGAGCTGACTGATTGTATGAGCGGAGCACGATATAAAGGCCCATATAAAAATGGAAAACGACATGGTTCGGGTAAATTATCATTAAGAAATGGATCGTTCTATGAAGGACAATTTGTTGACAATGAAAAACATGGTCTTGGCAAATATCAATGGTCGAATGGATCGATTTTCGAAGGACAATTTGAACATGATTTGCCCAATGGTAAAGGTAAATTAGTATCGACGAATGGCGATAGTTACGATGGCGAATGGAGCAAAGGCAAACGACATGGACAAGGAAAAACAATTTGGGAAAATGGAAATATCTATGAAGGAACGTATGTTAACAATGAAAAGCACGGTTCGGGTAAATATATATGGGCAACAACGGGATCAACATATGTTGGCGATTGGCAACATAATCAGCCGCATGGTCATGGAAAATATGAATATGAAAATGGTGATGTTTATAAAGGAGGTTTTAGTCAAGGTAAACGGCACGGTAAAGGTAAATTGATTTATTCCAATGGCGATGTTTACGAAGGCGAGTATGTCAATGATTTAAAACATGGTTATGGCAAATTTCTTTGGACTAATGGTGATTCATTTCGCGGAGAATTTCAAGGTGGAATACCCGAAGGAGATGCAGAATATATATGGGGATTATCAAATTCATCTGCTGAGAGAAAAAAATCAACAGTCGAATATAAATCTTCGAAAAATAGTTCATTAAAGAAACGTTCCACTGTCACACGATCGTTATCCGAAGATATAAAAACAGAGTTGAATCTATTCGATTCGTTTTAATTTGTTCTTTTTTTTGCTCTAAAATAAACATATACATCTTTCTTCTTGTCTCTATAAGTTCTTCCCGAGTGCGTACATACATCGTCAATCGTTCTGTCAGTACAAATAATATCTGATTGTATTCTAGCCAACAAGAAAAGAAAGAAAGTAAGAAAAAAAAACTCAGATTTCTCTCGTTCTATCTCGTCGAAGAATATTCTGTAACCTATTATGCATGCCATATAAATATGTACATCTGAGAAAAAAGAATATCTGCACAACAGACAGAAGAAGTCATGAGTTCTGACTGGACAAATCTTCCGGATATAATCTGGTATTCAATATGCGAATATTTACCGAATACGATCGATATCCTTCATTTATCGAACACAAATCATAGTCTCTATAATCTTATCGAAGAAAATTCATTTTGGAGACATTTAATTCGAATTCATTATGGTCCAATACTTTCGAAACGTTATTGTGATGACATATTTATGAATAAAAATAATGTGAGATCTTTGTGTTCATCAAATGAAGATCTAATTGAATTTGAAAAACAATATTCGCAATTGCCAGATGCTATTTTACGTAATGGATGGAATTTAATTGTAACTGGAGCTCAAAATGGCAATATGAAAGGTTTTGCTGCTGCTAAACGAGCGAAATTTTATCTTCCGAAATTATCCTCGGAATTAAAAATGTCAATCGATGAAACTCGTTTTCGTCAGTTAATAACAAATGAAGATAAACAAATCAATCGATTGAAATTAGTCTATTATTATTTATCGAAACGAACAGTTCTTTCATTTGCATTTCAAACATTTATTTGTTTCGATCCAACACGAACAAATAATATCGATCGACCAACAGCCGTACTCGATGCATCGAGTCGATTTGGTTCGATAGCTATTCTCGATTCGAAATGGTTAGCAGCTATTCGTGGAGAATTTCAATCGGTTATTCCGGGTCGATATGCAATCATCTGTCGAATGAAATTAAATCTCATTCGATACGAAGAACCGAGTGATGAAGAACAATTTACAGGTGAATTTACTTGTATACCAGAATTCGGTGTTATGAGTTCATTTGAATGGGATCAAGATTGGTTTGATTTACATTATGTTATGCATAATGATAATAATAGTACGAATGTAAATAATCAAGATAGTTCTCAATGGTTTGAAGAGCAAATGGGCATTATAACTGTTTATGAAGTATCAACAGTCTATTTTGGTTTGAGAATTTGGCAAATACCTTATAGAAAATATACTGTTATGTGTGATTCAATCGAGTTGAAAATTATTGAATAAATGATTTTTTATTTGAATAATTGAAAGTTAGCTATTCTGTTATTTCAAACTTTTTCAAATTTGTCATATATGCTGTATATTCAGCTTGACGAGCATGTGTCAATTGAATATATGATTCATGACGTTCTTGTGCAAATCGACGAACTTTCAGTGATGTTTCCATAGTGTTATTTGATACAACTTTCAGTTGAGTAGATCGTTCAGCTTCAGTTGTTAAGAGTGTCATTTTACCGATACCTGCAATTTGATTGATCATATATTCACTTGAAATCGCATAGTATGTTGTCGACATTGTATACAATACATGTGCACCATTTTCAATCATTGTTGCAGCTGGTATGAGAAGTTCAACGAAAAATTCCCGACTAATCGGATCAACTAACAAATTATCTTTTTGAGCATCTTGGATATAAGCAACGAAATCGTGCACAACGACCTTAGTGATATAATCAAGAAAAACCATTCGATATGTACAAATATATCATCTTACTTGTTGTGTACTATAAGCTTGAGCAGCTAATTTGGAAAAGAATTCAATCATACGCTCCCATTGTTTTCTGATTTCGTAAACTTGTTCTGTTGCTTCGAGTAATAGAGGAATAATCTCTTCTGTTTTTAATGTTGTCATATTCAATAATGCCATTTGATTCATTACTTTAAATAATTCATTTTGTTCTTCCAATTGAAGAAGAAAGTGTTTATCATGCTCTTTTTCGGCCTCTTCTAAGTTCTTCTTGGCTATTTCAGCCAGTTTTAATGCATTTTCAAATCTTGTATTGTCAACTTTATACTGTGGTCTGAAACATCCGAATAGGCTGCCGATTGCTGCAATGGGTTCATATACGAAATCAAGTGCACCTTGAATTATATTTCCTACTCCTCCGACAAAATCTTCGACAAATCCTATAAATCTTTTGGATATCCTGCGAGGAGAAGCAACCGCTCGAAGTTCTTGGATTAGTTTGGTATATTCTTGACGTGCGGCTTCGAGGTTCGCTCTAGATTTGTCATACAGGTCTTTAGTAGAGTTAAGTTTTATGCTAATTCGCTCTTCTTCACGAGTTCCACTTTCTCTTTGTTCTTTCATTCGTTGAATATCTGCTTCATGGGCTGATTGAGTATTCGAACTAAGTTCAATGATTTCTCCAAGTAAGTTTTGCAGATGAATAAAACGAAGAAGAGTTGAGTTAGCAACGTTAGCACTTTCCGTTGCTAAACGACCGATACTCTCCAATGTACGTGGCAGCATTGATTTCAACATATTATCCGATGCTGAAGATATCAATTTCATTGCTGTTATAACGTGTGCTGGGACTTGTTTAATTGCTAATTGAATTCTATCCATACCAGTATGTGCACCCATAAGAGCATCATACATTTCATTCGACGTTTGAACAAGTGTAGTGCGAAATGAATCCGGATATCTGTAAGAAAACATTTACAGATCGATAGAATGATTTCTTTAAAGCTAACTTGATGTATTGATAGGCATATCCAGCTGGTACTTTGAATGGAAAGTCCTGTTTGCTTGAAAGTACCATTAGATTACTCATATATCCTACAATAATTGGTCCTGATATCATTAAGGTTTCCCATTCCTTATTTATTTCACTGTCATATACCAATTGATTATCACGTAATGGATCAAATATACTATTACTAACACTTGATGTTGTACCTGCAGAAACATGTATTACTATATCCGAGAAAAAAATCAATACTCTTACTGCGTCTGACGAGACGATCATTTCTGTATAAGTATTTAATAAACTCTTCATCGCTCATTTTTGGCATAGCAACGAGATCTTTGACATTTGTGTTCAATACCGTTTCCAAATAAGGATCAAGAAAAGGGTCTTCTGATCGATCAATAACTAATGTACGAACAGATGATGCCATTGCCGTCACCGCCATTCCGATGATAAGCATACTCACATAAACTTAACACAAAACAAAGAACTAACGATAAATTTTTATGTAGCTGTATACTTACTTGGATTCATTTTGGTGTTTTATTTATTTGTTTAATAAAGTTTTCTTTATATATATATATATATGTCTATGTTCTTTTTCGGCGAAAAGTCGAATTTTAAGGGTATTATGGTATCGACTGAAGATTAATTTTAACGAATTCAGAATTGATACACATATTAACGATCGATCATATTACACTTTAAAATTAATCTGCTGATTAAAATCTGGCTTATTTTCATTCTCTTTTTTGAGAATATAAATATATTTCAGTGAGAACAAAACTAAAGTTTTCAAAATAAGGTCACACTCACACTATGTCTATCAGTGAGTAGCTATTTTCAATATAAATTGAGTTTTCAATATTATTTTCAGGGTTATCGGTTATATTGATCGGACTACTAGTATCGGTTGTACATGGCACAAATCTTGCGGAAAATATGTTTTTGCCATCCACAAAATCGTTGAATCCATTTAGTGATTCGTTCGTTCAACAAGTCGCTAATATGAATCGCAAACAATTGTCTACTGTCCCTGTACTAAGTGATGAGGAATTTCTTCGAAAATTCATATTTAATGACAAATCATCAAGAAGTGAATTCATGAATGTACTTGTCTATTATGAAAAGTGAATTTCTCTCTTTCAAAGGCTCATCCATTAGTACTAATGCAACCGCTCCATATGAATCGATCTTGGATGATAAAATCGATGATCAGTTAGCTGCACAAGATGCTATTGATGGCGAATGGGTTTCATTGATGACATCTGGCCCATTGGCAATAAATTATGTTAGTAGTCTTCTGGTTGTTGCCAGCAGACGAAATTTTCCTTTGATTCGACCACAGAATTTTTCGTTTCAATATATCAAATATCCCGATTCACTTCAAGCAACACTTGCTCAAATATCGGGCGCTATGTATTCGGCACTCTTGGGTGCTCATACAGCAATGGATCGTATCCAACTCAATGTTAAACAAATACCAAATCACATCAAAACAGTTCTTACTTTGATGCTTTCTGGTTCGCCTAAATTAATTGGCACGTTGTTGCCTAAAAATCTAGAATCGATCGGACGAATTGCAAATGAAAGTGCTGTATATGCTCGAGAAACATATGGCAAATTTAGTTCATTACAAAATCTTATCGGAGAAGTTATTGAAGCTAGTACATATACTCACTCGAAGAAACAACATCTTGTTGATCAAATTAAAAATGAAATTTATAAAGCGAAACTCGATGAGAAATCATTTAGTGATAGTCTTAATATGATCAGAAGCCAATATGCAAGTGCACAACAAGAAATGGAAAAGGCTCGTCAAGAATATCGAAATGCATACAATGCTATTCCAGCAAAGCGTTTTTTCGGAGGCTTATTCAGAGGAATTCGTCGAATACTTGTAGAAATTGTTACTCTTCCATTGCGTATATATGGTTGTATTCTTGGTTTATGCTATCATGATCGTATAGCTTATGAAACAGCAAAACAAAATGCAATAGCTAAAGCAAATCTTCTCCAACAGGTTTTACAAGAAGCTGAAAAACGTTACGCAGCTTTTGCTGCACAGCAGATCGCTGAGCAACAAAAACTAATGGCTATTACTCAAAGACTTGCAGCACTTGATCTCGATAAAATGAATGAAGAAGAGATCATCGATGTTCTTTATGAATCACTTCTACAGATGAATAAAATTAAAATAGAATGGGGAAAATTAATACAGTTTTTTTCCAAACTATCTGTACAAGCCGATAGTATACAGCAAGTAAATATCATTGATAATCTTTGTTTTCTTTGCAATTTATCATGCATTTCTATTTAGATAGTTGTTCATGAAGTAATTGGTGTTGTTGAAGATGCACTCAAGTATAATATATTACTCGATCCTGTTGATCGAGAGTTTTTCGTTGAAATGCTAGGCATGACACTTCAAGAAGTCGAAAGAGTTGCACATTTACTCTTTATCATGTCAAAAACATATTACGATGTTTCATCGGAATATATGATCAATCAAATGGCTGGCATGAATGCATTGCTTATTCTTAAAACTGATGAAGAACGATCATCGTATCTACAAGTTCTCAATTCAACTACAACAGCAACATCAATGAAAATTATACAATTAGGTGAACAACGACATCGTGAATATAGTTTACGAAATAAAGCACGTCGACAAGAATTCCAAGAGTTCTTAGCGAAAATAACTGAATAATAGTGGAAGAGATTTATTTTGTCTATGGTTTGATTTCAAACTCTTGCTTTTTTTCGCTGAATAGAAACACTTGAAATTTTATCTTGATCAACTAAATCTACATTATTTGTTGTTCTTGTAAAAAATATTTGTCTTTCATTCCGCGAAAGATTGAAACTTAATCTTATCATACAAAAATATTGGCTGTCTCATACTTATTGACAATATTTGATTGTGCATTATGTGCTATTTTTTGTTTAATTTATTCTTTTTGATCATCTGCATATCGGTCTAACACTCTAAGTTGAATATTGCGCATCAAGTCGACCCAACATTTAGGTCACAATTATCAAATAGCCATATGGAGATAATATCAAATTTCAAATTACAAAACGATTGATGATAATAATAAATATATCACATTTAATAAATGCGTAATAACAAATCAAAATCGAATTTAAAGTAAATTTCAGTCTTATGTTATTTTGTATATATGTGCACAAAAATATTTAGTTTCTCTTATGATTTATGATAAATCATGATGATAGAAAAATATCATGAATTTTTTATTTATCTTCAATTAAGTTGAATTATTTACCAAATACATATTCAAGTATATTGCTATCACATTATGTCTAGATAAATAAAGTAAAACGACCATATATATATTCCAGTCAAATCTAATACAAGGGTTCATCTTTAAGAAAACTTCTAATTGATCAACTTAGAAATCACATATCAATTCTTTACGAGATATCATTTTGTGCGTTTTTTAGTATTATTCTATATCTGTGATTCGATACATTCCGTCAAAATTCATTCATTGTGATAATCAACTATGCGTATGTTCTATTTTTTCGTTCTTAAGTTTTCATAAATATTGAATTCATAATATTAGGCCAATTCATTATCTTACTGATAGTTACAATAAATTTTATTAACAATGCTCATTTATGGCCTATGGAAACAACTGAAATCACGATGGTAGCAAATATGCACTCATCCGATACTGATGAAACAACAGAATTAACGACAACGACGACAACGACGACAACGACGACATTACCACCTGAAGATGATCGTGAATGGGAAGATCTCATGTTAGCTGGACCATTGGTTGTCAATTACTTTAACTTATTAATGGTATTGGTATCTCGTGGAAGCGAAAATTTAGTTATACCAGAAAACTATACGGTTCAACACGTTCAAAATACTGGATATCTCCGAGAGGTACTTTATCAACTCTCATCATCGATGCAGAGTGCTTTTCAAATGGCCTATGATGATTTGTTTCGTACTCAAAATGCTATGGAACAAATTCCTGATCATATTACAGCAACTCTTTTTCTGATCAAATCAGCACAAAATAATGTACTCAGCGAACTTTTACCATATACGTTACGAAACACGAATCGTGCTACTAATGAAGGCTCTACGGTTAGCAAGCCCGTAGTTAACAAGTTTATTGCCGTACAATCGATAATCGATGAACTTGTTAGAATACTTGACCATACAATGATAGTAGCAAGTAATAAGATTTATTTTACTGAAGCGAATATGTACGCAAAGGACATACAAACACAGTGGAATGTTTTAGTAAAACTATTTCGAAAATTTTCTGAAAGAGCTGATCTCACTCAAACGACTATCCATAATAATTTTACTGATCCAATCAATGATGCAAAACAAGCTAATAAAATCAGTTCTGCAAGTCAACGTACTGGCCAACTTAAAAATCTCGTTCCATCAGCAGTTTTCATAGATCAATCAGCATACTTACTAGGCATCATGGCACGCACTTATTCCGAAATATCAACTGATCATGTTATAAACCAAATCGCTGAGAGTATTGACATTGGTCATCTTTTTTCTGAATCAGATCGTATATTAGAACAACGAGCAACATGGCAAAGAGCTGTTTCGCAATCAGTTAAAGTTGCACGACTTGCACAAGACCGCCATGATGGATTTGCGGCTACAAGTACAAATCGACAAGCAGAATATAATAAATATCTACAGGCTTCTATTAAAACAAAATAAACATTGAAATCGGGAGAAAGAGAGACCTTATAACAAATATATATTCAATAAAATTGCTCGATTTTCATTTTTAATCAAGAAAATATTTCTATTTTAGATATAACATTATACATTTTGAACGTCTTCCTGATCCTCACAAATGTGGAACATTTTATGTAAGTAGGACAAGAAAAATATTTCATATAACTATATTATATTTCCTTACAGTTTTAGCTGTACTGTGCATGGCTAATAATCAACAGTTAGCAATGAGTCATCCGACACGTTTTATACGAGGTAACTTATGAAATCTTCAGTCGACAGCATCGTTTTCATTGCTTTTCAGCACTTGCTGCTGCTGTATCCAATGAACAAAATCGTCAAAGCGAATATTTACTCAAAGAATGGCAAGATTGGATTCTAGCCAATGGCATTACTGTCAACTATTTGAATGTATTAACCGTACTTGCATCGAACACAAGTTTTACTATTGATATTCCATCTGAATATTCAATTAGATATCTACCACGTACACATTCATTTACGGATACAGCTGTATATCTAGTTGGAGAAATGCGCACTGCATTGACGAATGCTCGTGAAGATTTAAATCGTGTTCATGTTGGTATGGCACGTGTGCCTGAACTTTTAAAAACAATGCTTCTATTAGTTAAAGAAGCACCATATGATACACTAACGGTACTATTTCCCGAATCATTCAATACTATTGACCAATTAGTAAATGACAGTTTAACGGTGTTAAGAAAACCTGAGCAAAGTTTCAAACAAGTGTTAAATATTCTTATTGAACTCGAGCTTGTAACACAAGTACAACATACATTAGAGAAACAGATCATTTCCTTACAAGTAGCTGATCTTAAATTACAATGGACGCTTTTAACTGAACTCATGATCGAATTGACTAAATTAGCTGAAACAACACGTGAACATTTTCTACTTCAATTCAATTGGGTATTAAAAGAATTCGTTCGATCGGGACCAAATTTTCCAGATGCTCTTCGAGAATTTATTGTTTCATTAACTAAACCGAAAGTCATCGAAATTGATCGTGCATCGGATATACTCGGTACAATCACTGAGACATATTCGGATGCATCATCACGATTCACTGATCTTGACGTGAGTAGTTACGGAAATTTATTTCTATTAACTAATGATACCGAGCGTCGACAATATATTAGTCAATTTCAACATGAATTACCAACACAAGCAGTTAACATTGCAAGACTTGCTTTGAAAAAGCATAAAGAATTTCTTGAAAAAGATAAATATCGACAAGTGGGCTATGAAAATGCATTAGCTTCTGGCTTAAAAACTTTTACAAATACAACGAGCAACTAATTCAACTTTAAAGAAAACCAACTCTTTCTATAATTGACTTCTTACTCAAGAATAAAATGCTTCTTCTTCTTCTTTTTTTTCAATACATTTAATCACATACTATCACTGGCATTTTGTAAATAGTAAGAAGAATGTCTGGAGAGAGAGAGAGTCTATCGATATGAATGACTATCATTTATTTAAAACAAGTATTAAAATGCAGTATCAAAGTTTGACGGATGAAACATCACTTATCGTTGGTGAAAATGGTGAAAGTCAATTATTTACATCATCAATTCAAACAAATCAATTCGTATCTCGATTGAGAAAATATCTTCTCATTCTCTTACTTATTCAACTAGTAAGCTCTATCAAGATGAATTTTGATCGATAAGAAAACTTTCTAGAGTTTATGCGCATTGCTTCTCATGATCATCATTCGACTTGCCACTCGAAATCAAGATGATAATCGTGACCAAGCTAAACGTTCATTTGCACCTATTCTCATCTCAATTATCTACTATGGATCAGGCTTGTATGCTATCTATCGTTATCATACTTTGGGAATCTATCTCGTATAACCATTTGACTTTTTTTCTCTATCTCATCATGATCATTTTCTTTAGTTCTGTTGGCTAGGCTTTCTTCAATATATATCCTTATGTTTCGAAATCTTTTTCAATACTCTGTCGGTATTAAAACATATATCACAAAATCTCGAATCGAAATTCACGATGTATATGAGTCTCATCATTGCAATACTTTCAGCAATCTCGATGATTCTCATGGTAAATTCAATTGATTTTGTTCGATTGATATCAATTCGTTGTTTTTCTTTTCAGGTTCTTACACTTAAATTTTCATTCAAAATGAATAAATTCATTAAAATCTTTCAACGTCAAGTTCTTGATCAGTTGTAAAAAAAATTTTGTTTGAAATAAATAAACAAAAGAAACGCGCGCGCGATTAAATAACTATTTAATAAAACAAAAAAAATGTCTTCACTAATTTCTATTGGAACATCAGTCGTAGCTAAATGGCCGTCGACATCGAACTATTACAAAGCACGTATCGTCGATTATACCGAGGATAGGAATTATGTTTGCGAATTTTTGGATGGAAGTATCATTGCTCTACCAACGAAATACGTTGATCTACCTGAGAAATTTCAACGTACAACAAAAAAACTCAGTCTCATGCATAGTGAACAGATGTTCTTCGATCGTTCGTTGACATTCAATTCACTAATGATATCTCTTGCTTGGATAGCCGTATTTCTCTACGTACAATATTGGTTTCATTTTAATTCGAATATCGATGGTTACACGTCATTCGAACAATATCCATCGATTGCTATTCGATATTTAGTCATTTGGTTTAGTTTACAATTGATATTCGCAAGAATTCTACCACATATCGGCGAAGAACAATTGATCTATATCAAAGAATCATTTCCGAGTATTTCGTATAAACATCAATCGAATAGTTTATTAGCATTTATTCTCACTTGTTCAATGATGATTATCTGTCGAGATAAATTACCATTGAGAGAATTAACAGAATCTTTTTATTTATTAGCAGTATTCAGTCTTGGAATTGTATTGACAATGAGTCTTATTATTTTGACTAGCAAACTTTCATCTCGTTATTCGATAACCTCGAATATCCATAGAAATGATCATCGATTTGACATTCATTTATTTCTTTCGATTCGTCCTGGTATTCTTCTTTGGCCAGCATTGAATCTTCTTCTATTACTAACAATTCTCAAATACAATCGACAAATATCCGTACGTTTAGCACTTTCGATTGTCTTGCAAACAATATACATTCTCAATGTATTTCTCAATGAAACAACAATGATACGACAATCGTTGGATATTTCACCGCCATTATCGTTCGATGCACTTTTTACGAATCTTTGTTGGGTGCCGTTCATGGCAACGTTGACATCAGTATGGTTTTTCAGATAATTTCAATTAGAAATAAGCATTGATTGGAGAGAATTTAGTTTTATATTGGCAAAAGTCATCATCCTATTTCGAATTATCTTCTTCTTCTTGCTATTTGTCTGTTTACATTCGGATTTTTCTTACAACGTCTTGCAATGCGACAACGAGCGTTCGTAGATTTCATCGTTTTTATAAATAAACAAAATATCATTTTCTCTTTCAGTACTTTTCAAAACGCTGTTACTGTCAACGATAATCAACGAATTTTGACTAGTGGCTGTTGGCGTTGGTGTCGAAATCCCCATTTATTAGCTGAAATCGGCATGGCTATCGGCTGGTCATTACCCGGCGGTATTACTCACTTCATTCCTTGGATCTATGCTTTCTATATCATTGGTATGTCGATCTACAAGGCACAATATTTCGATCGATTACTTCGACAATCTTGTTCAGACACTGCTTATAATGATTATGTTACACAAGTTAAATATACACTCGTGCCATATGTTTATTAAAAGGATGATATTGACTTTTTTCGTTTTTTTTTTGTTTGAAATGATAAAAGACAACTAAATAAAAACTAAGCAAAAGAAAACATAACTAATGAAAAGGATTTATTCTTCGTCGTTGCCACGTTTGATTAATTTTGTAAATGCTGTATAATCGAGAAGACCTTTGGGATCAACAGGTGCTCCTTCAAGCATTTGATTGAACTAGAAAGAGAGAAAAAAAATAAGTAAAGAACTAGATTTAGACTTGTCATACTTCGATATCCGAAAGTCTTTCTCCTGGTTTCCCTAATGATGTTAATAATTCTCGAAGACTAAATAAATAAAACCGATTTCCAAACAAAACGCGAGAAATTCAATTTACTTCTCTCGAGTAAGAACACCTTTTGAACTTTCATCAAAAGTCTTAAATGCATTCATTAAAATATCTTCAGCATCAGTGCCTAAAATCAATCTCAATATTTTGCTGTTTTATCGTTTCGATAGTTTTTTTTTTACCATTGAGACGATCGCCGAAGAGTTGTAATAGTTTGGTAAAATTCACTGGTCCACCAGCTTCGTCGAGCATTTGTTTGAGATCAGCATCTTTTGGTGATCGACCTAACGATGCATAGACTTCTTTGAGATCATCCAATGAAATCGAACCATCTCGATCTTGATCCATAAGACCAAATGCTTCTTTAAATTCCTGAACTTGTTTCTGTTCGAACATCGAAAAAACATTGCTCGACGCTCGTTGAGCTGCTTTTTTCGCTTTTTTCTTCAGAAAAACAATAAAAAAAAAAGAAAATGCATAGCACATTATTGAGAAGGCACACTTACATCCGTCATTCGATGTGCTTGCTGAATCTATGTATGATTTGTGACTACTGATGGTATATACGAACAAGAATGCTCCAAAGCAGAAAAAAAAGAGAATAACCTTGCGCTTATTTTAGCATCAAGAATGATCACTAACTTTGTACAAGAAACATCTGTTTTTATCTAAACGATCAACGAAGAAAGTCATTGGAACTGCTCGTATTCATTAGTCATTGCCCTTTCTCGCTCGTGCATTCTTGAATAAACAAGAAAAATGATCGATGCAACGTCTTTTATCTTGAATGTCACTTCAGAACTTACAGCACAATAGTCTAGATAAGAGTGTCTTTTCATTTTTTTCTCCATCAAAATCGAAGCTCAATGCAACTGTTTATGTACATGCATCAGCTGCCCGTCAATTATTGAATCGACTTGCTCATGGTTCGATATACAATTATTAGTACTTATCAAGCACCGACAGATGATGAATTATTCGATTTAGATTCTCCTGCACGTCATCGTGTACTGAACTGACAATGCGGATTTATATTGTCTTACAGCGCCATCTATAATTTTATAAAATTAGAAATCTATCGATAAAAAAATTCTTTTCTTCTTTTCGAAAATATTTTCTTTGAATAAATTCGTCAATTTGCCGTTGATTTCTCCGAAAGAAATCTTCGTCAATTTAAAGTTCGCTTGTCGATCTGTCAAGATGTCGATGATATAGAAGAAGAAGAAACAAAGGACATAAAAACATCGATCCCATTCTCATTGCCATTTGTCTTGACATTGAAAGAACAAACGAATTGAAACTCATCTCAATTATTGATTTGTTTATTTACAACGGTGATTATCGAACACCGGCAGCATGTTCTACACGCATGCAATTCTAACAAAACGAGGTCCATTGGCACGTCTCTGGCTCGCTGCACATTGGGACAAGAAACTGACCAAAGCACAAATCTTCGAAACTGATATTCGTCTTAGTTGCGAGTCGATTCTCGAGCCATGTTTGAAATTAGCATTACGTACAAAAGGTCATTTGCTCCTTGGCGTCGTTCGAATTTATTCGCGTAAGACCAAATATTTGCTCGCTGATTGTAATGAAGCGTTTATTAAAATTAAAATGGCGTTTCGGCCGGGTATTGTCGGCCTCGATGGCAGCGCCAATCATCACGCCGGACCCGATTCGGACACGCGTGAAGTGTCGATCGCAGCGATAACTTTGCCCGAAAATTTTCACGATTTCGATTTAATCGATCTGAATATCGAGTAAGATCTCTCGGTTTTTTTTCGATTTTATAATGACAATTTTTTGTAGTTATATCGATGATCCATCGCGTTTTCAAATGCATCAAGCACGAGCCGAGGAAATCACATTGAAAGAAGACTTCGTCAGCGTGCCAATGCCGCTCGATGATGATTTCGGTAGAGAGGAGAGAAAAATTGTTGATTTTTGAAAGCTGAATTTCGTTTCAGGCGATGCAAATGGACTCGACGAGCCGGAATTCTTCCGGAAACTTCAGCCTTCACTTCATCAAAACTCAACAATGGACACCGACAGTAGGTCAATTCGATCGAATTTCCTTTCTATTTCGTTTCTTTTTTCCAGCGACTCTTTTGCGCAAAGAACAAAACATCAGCCGACCGATGGTCGACGATCCATTCGCTTTAGACGGTTTCGGCGATTGTAAGTCGATGAAATCGTTTTTCAAAATGAAATATTTTCATTTCTAGTCGCTGCTCCAGCGTCAGTTATCGGCATCGGAGGCGATCACTCGAGTCTCTCGCCCGGCAAAGATCAATACGATCACGTCATGTCGCCATTTCACCGTAAGAAACCTCTCGTTTTTTTCGAAATTTCGACAAATTTTCCTTTCAGAAGATGATAATGCACCATCGGACCTCCTCCAACGCGACGATCAATTCGAGAATCAAATGGAAACCGAGCCAGCGCACATTCCCGGTGCTGACGATACCACTCTTCTCTCGAACGTGTCGGACGAGTTCGTCCTGCCGCCGATCTCCGCCGCTCAAACGTCGACGACCGCCCGGCAGATCATCAAACGAAAACGCAAACTAATCATCGACGAAGTCAAAGAAATCGACAGCAGCTCGATGAAAACCCAACTCAGCGACACGACGGACATCGTCGGCGTGCTCGAGCTCGCGCCGCCGACCCGTCGGCTCATGCATCTCAAAGAAACCGGCGGCATCGAGAAGCTCTTCGCATCGAGCTCGACCGGCATTTTCTCGAAAACTCTTCAGCAATTCTTCATGCGCAACTTAGTGACCAAGCCGCTCGACCAAATGGCGCCGGACAACTATCAAATCCAGCACGATCTCGCCATGGAGCAGCTCGAGCGCGATCGAGACGATTCTTCGATCGATCAAATGCGCGGCTCGCATCACCATTACCTCGAAGTGCTCGGCTACGATCCGTCGTTTTCGAGTGGCCGTTCGAAAAAACGCGGCATGTCGCCGGACGACGACGCCGCGGACAAACGTCATCGGTCGGACTCGTTGTTTTTCCCGCCGATGACGACGTCGATGGACAATCTCATGGACGTCATACCGAATCCGATGTCGCCCACGCGGAAAAGTGGCCGAAAAACGCACGAATTCAATCAATATCCGCCGTCGCCGACGCGTGCCTCGGGAAATGTCCGACGAAAGAAGGGCGCCGGGCATTTGAAGGAAAATCACGATGAACAAGACGACGATGAAGACGAACACGGACAAACGACCAATGCTCAAGAAGAATTCGAGTCGGGAAAGAAATTGAATCGACGGGCGAAGATTATGCTCAATGCGTTCGAACGAGCGTTTGATACAGCCGATGCGCTCTCGTTTCACGATCATCTTTCGTCAGGAAACCCGAATTATCACACGAGAAAGCTGACTGCACAGAAATTCTACACGTTGTTAGTATTAAAGAAACTTCAGGCGGTCGATGTCGAACAAACCGAAGCGTTCGAAGATGTAACAGTTACGCCTGGTGTGCATTTTCATCAATATATCACCAGCGGTGGCAGATGAAGACGATGACTCGACTCTTTTTCTTTTTCGAAAATAAAACAAACTCGAAAATCGGTGTTGTCAGATGTTTGTACGTATTGTCGAAACCAAAAGCACAAAACTTAGTTGTATTCTCTCTTTCTTTCTTTCTCTCTATCTGTTTTTGTTTTGTACATAATTTCTATCAATATACTCCGTGTGTGTGTTTTTTTTGCTCGCTGTCTTCAATTGTATAATTTACATTTTCGGAATGATTCGAATTATCGTTCTTTATATACATACATATATTGTTGTCTTCTAGAATTTCATATGTGTGCGTTTTTCTTTCCTTTTTGTCATCAGATTTTTTATGATGATTTGAAGAGATTAGAAGACAACCCTAAATAAAACAAGACATTTATTTACACAAAAAGAAAAAAATCTCGAAACTTTGAACTCAAGACAATCTGTTTGAGAACAGTAGAATCTGCAAATATATCGCTTGGTTTTTATTGATGGGATGTCACAAAAACTGATATTAACACATACAGAAAAGTTCAAGCATTCTGCTTGTAAACAACTTTGACACTACTGGTGTCGTCTGATTAAAAAGTGTAAAAAAATAGAGAGAATTGTTTAGAATTTTTCTTCGTAAAATCGAAATCGATACGTTTGACAATGTCGTCGAATAGCTTCGCCCATTGTTGTCGGTCCACAAAAGAACACATTGACATCATTAGCTGTCGATTTATTGTCGCCGGAGACGAGCTCTTCGAAGATTTCGTCCCATTTCGGACGGCCAACATGAGTTTTCGATTTCAAACTTGTGAATATATCTTTGCCGGCGATTTGTGCCCAAACTTTCGAAATTAAATCCAACGGTACATGACCAATATTTTCATCGTGTCGAATTTCAGTAAAATACAAATGAATATCAAGAAAACGTTTCTCATCGGAATTCGAATTGAGATAATGTTCTTGTTCTTGTTCGAATTGCCGAAGAAGATTGAGAAACCATTCGAAATTCTTCTGATCACGATTTACCCAGATGAAATCGACTTTTTTCAAACGACGATTCTCAACTAAACCTCGTCGATGATAATTTATCGTATTACAATTCTTACAAATCGTGCGCGATGCACGAAATTGTTCCATTAAACTCGATAGAATCGATGCATACGGCGTTATGCCAATACCACCACCAATGAGAACAACATGTTTACAATCGAATATGTAACGTGCACAAGATGAATACGGTCCATTGACAACGACTAATTCTCGTTTAGCATTTCGCGTTCGAGATCTTGAAAGATCACTACCATTCTCATCATCTGAATCTGTGTCAGTTTGAGGTGTTTCTGTAGTTTCTTCGGTTGGAACACGTAAATCTGCTCGATAGACTTTCAAATTATTTGCTTCAGCTTCTTCGTGTGTCATGTCTTTGAATCGTTGATAGACACGTTTTGTCCAATTTCCAACTGCTTGTATATGTACAGTTAAATAGTTCGTATTCTCAGGCGCACTGCTCAATGTAAACGGATGAAATTCATAGAGAGCTACAGCAGGAATATTGATCGTGATGTAATCACCTGGTTTGAATCTACGAAGAAGATGAAATGAGGAATTGAGCAAAAGAGAATAGAGTCCTACGTGAAATTCTTCGGGCGATGTATATTTAAACTAATGACATTCGATTGTTCGATGGTAACCGAAAGAAGATAGGTTCGACCACTTCGAGATGAATAACGTGTTAGAATCGAAAAGACTTTCTCGATTAAAAATAACGACAATGGACCAACAATCCAATGCTAAAGAACAAAGAAATACTTGATCAATCTTCAAGAAAACGTTCGTACCCAGAAATTCTTTGCGTGAATAATGAGAAAAATAAAATATAGTAAATAAAGTAAATGTGTCCAATAGAAAATCTATATGAAATCGTACGGTTATTTCGAAAAATGATGACAATTAAATTGTTTTACTTGAAAATGTCCACCTCGTCGAATCCATTCCATCGAACAGATGACCATAATCACGAGAAGAACAAGTAGAATCACTCCACTCAACGGTGCAAATCCGCCGACCCATCCGATATTCGGTCGTGTTGTAAACTAGGAATATTCAATATCGATAATTCGAAATCAAACATTCATCTTACTCACCATATATTCTACCCATGAATATTCTGAAGAAAGACGAGTTAATCTTCCGAAATTGGCCATATGTGCAATTGCGTGTAGAATAGCAAGACCGAAAATAACTCTTCCAACTACTCGATGAAAATCGATATGATCATCGATCGGTATTAATTTTCTTAGTGTTTTATTCGTTCGAATAAGTAGAATCGTTCGTTTTAACATGAGAACAATAATAAATGCTGAATTAAAATTTAATAATAAACCTCCAATACGTGCGAACACAACTAATACATGCGATCGTGTGATTTTTGATCGAAAGATGATAACATAAAGTGTCAATGCTAAATTAACAAGAATATAGAGAAGCAACCAGATCAATCGAGAGAGATTATCTCGAATATAATCGCGTGTTAATTTATTTCGTTCTTGTTCGTAGATGTTCTGTTGCCAACAGATATTGGCGAGAAAACGTTGAAATTTCGATTGTTTGGGTCCGGCTTTCGGTGGATCGAACCACGTTGGATGAATAGTAAATTGCGAGAGTGATTCGAGAAGAGTTGCATCTTTGCATACAATAGAATAGAATTCATCGAAATCAATTTGAGATTTCTAAATATAAGAAAAATGAAATCTTAATCGATTGTTTGATTGTTTTCACTTCATCTAAATGAAACTTTTGAATTAATGCCTGAACAATTTCTTGTACACGTTCTTGATCAAATGATTTTAAACCAGTTAAATATGTTTCATAGAATTGTTTGACTTCTGTATTGGTAATATGTTGATCATCATTTTCACTTAACATCATAAAAAATACGAGAGCACGAACATCAATTGTACCGTTGAGAACTCGTGTAAGTTTTTGAATTTCTCTTGCATTCAAATCTATCTTATCGGCACGATAAATCGATTTGACAATACGTTCGAGAATGAACGATTGAGTATTGAGAGTTTTAGCGGCATTTGCTAGCGGCATGTTTTCATTACCAAGTGCGTCACTTGCACGATTAGAAAATGCCGGTAAAGATACATCAGGATCATTGAGAATAGCTTCTAATTGAATTTCGGCTCGTTGACGATTGGTCATCGCTCGATGAGCACGACTATGGAGAAAAAAAACAGAAAGAGATTTTTAATAAGAAAGAAAAATGAAAGTTTACTTGGTAAAAAATCGAGCACTAGCTGCTGATGATGTTCGAAACATGGACGAGAGAACGGGCATGGATCCTTGTCGAAGTTTTTTCAACATACTTGTTTGTGTGTGTTGGTGTTCATCGACTGGTGGTGTGACAACAATAGCTGATTCGGATTCCTGAATGTCTTCCATCGGAAGGACAGTATGTGAAGTAGCCGGACTAAAGAAAATATACTCATCAGAAAACTATTTGTATTTTTCGGTCTACCTGACAGACATTTTTATGATCCGTTAAATGAGTACAATTATATAAACATGACGCTATTTATGGTAAGATAGGATAAAGTAATCAAGCTTTGTGCTGAGGTAACTCATGCATAACAGTGTATAGATATGCACGGATCGTGCATATTAAAAAAGACGTCATTGTATCTGTGTGATTGTGAAATAAGAAGATCTATCGAAAAAAAACTGACGAAATTGTGATGAATAAGTTTAGTCGATATGCTATTTTTACTTCGATATTCGTTACAGCAAAAGAAAGCAATACCTTGTCGTATTATTGATCTTTTATCATTAATTACATCGCGTCTTTCATTAAGGTATGTGCGTACGAATACGAATCTGCTCAGGTAGATTTTCATCCGTTCTCTCTTATCCTTTTAACCATGATTTTATTTATTTTTTACTGAATGTTTAACATTTCTTTTCAAGAATACAAGGACTATTCGTATTATTATTCTGACGAATATAACCTTGCTTGCAGAAACAACCACTTCTGCAAACAGCTATGCACATTTTCTCTGGTTTAGGAAGTGGAAATGAAAAATCATCACATATCGAAGGACATGCCGAACCGCATGCTTGATATTCTTGATTTTTGCAACATTTATGTTCGACTTCTTGTTGACCACATTTTTCTCGTTTGATACAGGGACTAGTTGTATCGTTCGATTGTCGAACATAACCTTCCTTACAAAAACAACCGAATCGACAATCTTTTTGACAATAGTCCGGCTTGTAATCACAACTTTCGATACAAGTCAAACCACAAATGAATTCTTCGTGTAGTTCACATGTGTATGCCGGAGGTTCGAGCTCAGTATCTATGATTATAAACAACAATTGATCTATTTGGGAATCTTTGAGAAAAAATAACGAACTTACATGCTTTTATATGAGCTAAAGCACAGAAAATAAACACCCAAAAAGTACGCATTATTTGAAAAATTATTCTGAATATCTTAAAGAAGTATTTTGTATTTATATAACGATCAATTGATCATTATCCGCATCTGTTTCACCAATATGTCGGTTAATAGACGCGACTGGATGAGCTATTTTTATTTTTTATCGATAAAGAATAAAAGAATAGAAGGATATTTAATATGTTATAATTTCGATGGAGAACATTGTTCACGTAGAATACAACGACTTCCTGTACTATTTGTTTCACGAACATAATCCATAGATTTGCAGAAACAACCTTGAACACATTCTCTCGTACAGCTAGGATTCGGATTTTCACATGTTGCTGGACAAGCTGTTCCACATGCTTGATAGCCTTCATTTTCTCCTCTACAGCATGCATTCGATGTTACACAACTGCCTGAACTTGAACGATAGAATCCTTGCTTGCAAAAACAACCGCTAACACAAACTGCAGGACAGATTCGTGCCGAATTTTTTATTGGATAAGCAAAATCCTGACAAGTCGACGGACATGCCGAACCACATTCGGAATATTCTTGATTTCGACAACATTTCGGTTCGGTTGTATTGCTTAGACATTGACGACGTTTTATGCATGGACTACCAGTTTGATTCGATTGACGAACGTATCCCGGTTGACAGAAACAATCGAAAAGACAATTCTTCGTACAAATTTCCGGCTTATAATCACATGTTTCTATGCAAGGTATTTCACAAGTAAAAATCTCATATTCACCACATAATTTTGCAAGAATCGATTCTACTTGACATCGAACAGTCAGAATCAATCCAATGAGAACAACAAAACGAAAAATATGCATGGTTATGAATCGACACTCGATTCTTTCAAACAAATTTATACAATTCCTTTTCGATTCATATTCACAGTTGTTCGAACTCAAAAACAAAACCAGTTGCTTTCATATTCGCTTTCTTTTTAATGTAAATATAAGACGACATAACTACATGAAAAACACAAGTCTGACTATATCCCAAAACAAAGAATGGATTTGCATATGATTTTAATATACAGACAGCAAAAGAAGAGAGAAAGAGAAAAAACAAAGAAAAGAAAAAAATGGTTCGATTGTTAATAAATCGACGAGGCAATTGTTGGCGCAAAATTGGTCTTTCCAAGTCGTTTTTTGCCTTGATAAATAATCTTTCCCGATGCAACGAAATCGATCGCTTTCGGGTAGACTTGTTGTTCGAGTACACGAAGGCGATTTTCCAATTGACTTTCATTTTCAATCGGTGTTATCGAAATACTTTCTTGAGCTATAATCGGTCCATTATGATCCGTATCCGATTCGTCAACAAAATGAACCGTCACGCCTGTGATTCGAACACCAGCCTGAAGAGCATCGCGAATCGGCGATGCACTATGACGAAATGCTGGTAATAACGATGGATAGATATTTAACAATCGACCACGCCAGGCTTGGATAAATGAAGGTGATAGACGACAGGTGTATCGATCGAGAACGACCAATTCACAGCCGTGTAATTGTAATTCATCGTCGATTTTCTGATCCTAGAAGAATAACGAATTGAATTTTGAATTTTAAAAGATCGTTTCATCATACGAGATCGTAATTTCTTGCTGCATATTTCTTTGGTTGGATGACTTTTGTTACTACTGATGGATACAACTCATTGATACGTGCGATGTCCGATAGACTTGCTAATGTCGATAGGACAAGAACGATTTCAAATGTACAATCAATCGTTGTTGTTGAATAAGCAAGAAGAGAAAGTAATGAAGTATCTTCAAAACAAAATAAAACAAGTTCCTATTCGAAAAATGATGATTGTTTGATAGTTTTACCATTGGCAGAGATGAGAACAGCGCAACGAGTTTTATCGGCAACGATCGGTTGTTTCATACGATCTTTGATTGCTGATGTTGAGTTGTTGTTGTTGTTGTTGTTGTTGTTGTTATTAATTGAAAAATTTCGTTTCGGATATTTGAAAAGAATATTTTTCAATTGAACAGTTCGAGTTTTTGGTTGTTGAACAACGCGATTAGCTTTGTTTCTCGTTGGAGTTGAATCTAAAAAATGTTCATCGATCTCATTTTTATCTTTCTCATCTCGATTTCTTACTGATCGCTTGAAAATTGCCAACGGAAAAACACGAACAATTCTCTTCGGTTAATTGTTTAACAATCGATTCAACCGAAATCTTCGTATGATCAACGATTAACAAATAATCAATGCCACAATTGAAATATTCGAACATTTCATCTTGACTAAAACCACTCTGAACAAAAAAGCAACACGATTCAATTTGCAAAAATCAACTCAACAAATTTCAATTTTACATGCTGATAAATCCACGTGAATATCGGCGGCATTGTTGGCCAATCTTGGCCATTTAAATCCGCAGTTAGACTGCCGATCGATGGGCCAAGAAGAGATTCAATCATTCGTGCAAGACCAATATCTTCAAAACGAAAAACATTTCTACATCTTCAATTTCCTCCAAAAGCAAAAAAATCGAACCTTTCAAATAACGAATAACTTTGATCGTTCGATTGGTAACAAGCTTTTGAATGATTTCAAGTAAATTCGCCGATAACTTCGATGTTTTCTGTACTAACAATGAAATCAACGATTCCTCATCGCCATGTTCATTTCGAAATGGTAGGAAATCATTTAAATGAATGTTCTTCTTTTGAAATAACTCTTTCAATTGAATGTAACCTTGACTATTGATCATTCCCGTACTCGACCGAATGCCAATTAAATAATCATTTTCATTGACAATGTTATTTGACGAATTATTTGCAAGAAGAAATTCTCGATTAGCTATGCCTGTTGTGAGAGAAATGAATGATGATGACGATGAAATCGACGTGTTTTTCAAAAGTGTACAATTGAATTGTTCGCAGGCTTGTTCAAGACCTTGAGAAAATCGATGAATCGACCGTGAACACGTCGATAAACATAATGAACAGCATTGAACATATAAAATCTGCGAACTGATCAAATCGTTCGCACAACGAACGACCAGTTCGTAGCCGAGATATTCGAATAGATTTTGATTGTTATTCATATCGGCTTGATTTAGATTAAACAGAGCAGCGAGAGGATTCAAATTGATCGTCGAGGAAATGAGAACCGGTTGGTCAAATGTTTTCAAATCAACTTTTGTCAAATCAAAATACGAATCGCCATCGAACTGACTCAGTCCATTCAAACCTCCGTTGTTATTTTCCATGTCCATGTGTTCAACTTTCGCTACATCGGCATGACTTCCAAATGCTCGACTGAAATCCATGGGTTCGCATTCCTTTTCTTCGTCACTCGCATCGGCGTTGCCGTTTTCCACGTGGTTTTTGCCGTTGGCGAGATGATTGGTTTGATACCATTGGATTGCTTTCGATGCGATTTCGTCTTGGAAGGTCAATGGATCGTCTTTGATGTGTTGTTGAATGTAATCGAACGCGAATCGAGCTTGTTCGTGAGCTTCAGCCAATGTCGAACCGTAGCCGAGCAGGTGGCAGATTTTCTCTGATTGAACGACGAGAAAATCTTGTTCGATGTCGAAATTTTGATAGAAGATCTTGACTTTGTAGTTTTTCATCGCCGTTTGAAACAGTTCGATCGAGATTTTCAATGGAATCTTCTTCGTCGACCGAACGATCGTGTTTACACAGTGCAAACGTCGTTTTTTCAATGGATTTATCGACGATAAATCGAGTGCATATTGAAGATAAAGATTCGGTTCAGTTAAAAACAAAACAACTTCACTATCGGGCTCGTCGAATGACGATTGATAATCGAGAAGATAAACGTCATTGTAGTTCGTTCCTTGAACGACAAACCGAAATGCAAATAAATGTCGAATCGACGGCGAACAACGAAGTGTCCGTTCGACGATTCGTCGACGAAGAAACGACCATTGTTTCGACGTTAAATACGGACAAGGACCGTAGGCACAAGTTTTCGTTGAATTCGATTCGATCAAAGCCAGTTGAGTGTAATCGCCGTCGCCATCGCTGACGATGTACAACGTGCAAATGGGAAATTGCTCGAACGAATAACCGTGTTCGAGAATAATCGATTGGTCTTTCGACAGATTTTGAAGGTATTTTCTCACTTGATCTTTGGTTTGACATTGAATGAGTTGGTTGTTTTTGATCAAACGAATGATCCAGTGATCTTGATTCGGGTATTTGTCGAGAAAGACTTCGCCGTCGTCTTTGGTCAAACAATGAATCCAGTCGAATGTGGGAATTTGGTGTTTTTTCATGAATTGTTTGGCGTAGAGAATTTGTTCGCTTAAGGCAAATGTGTCGACTGAACAGCCGAGATAGTGAATGTTGACTTCGCCGAGACGAGCCTCGAGTTCTTCGTAATAGGTGTTTTTTGTCAACGAGATAATCAAATCGATTTGTTTGTTTTCTGTGAATTCTAAAATTTCGTTTTCATCCGTAAAATTCTTCGTCAAAACGATCGACGACGAGTCCGTGAAATTCTTAATCGACGAGTAGATTTTCAAGTTCCGATGTTGAGCAAGTTTCCAAATCAACGCGTATTCAGTTGCCGACGAGCCGAGCACGAGAATTGTCGCTGGCTGAGGCTGAGCTAAAGATGTACAAGTCGAATACGCATCGTTATCATCGGATCGCGAGAGAACACGTTCGAACACGTGTAAATCCGTTGGCGATGTGTTGACATCGTTGTTCAATGATTTGGTGAAAAGAACCCGATCGATCAGTTTTTGCAATGTTTTCGAATAGATTTTCGTCGACGATGAAACGAACAGGTTTCCGCCGAGTTCTTTTAAATGAAGCAAACGTTTCGTTGGCACTTCGATGATCGGTTGTGTGACGATATCGGTGACGTTGTCGAGTTGTTCTTTGATTTGGTCGGATGGTAGTTCGGTGTCGTCGTCGATTGTGAGACCGGCGAGGTTCGATTGAGATTGAGCGACGTGATTCGACGAAGATGACGACTGGTTCTCGCGTTGACGAAAGGCGCCTGTTGAGGATATTCGCAACCGCTTGTTCACGACACCACGGTTGTTCGCCTGCGACATCTGATTCGAAACTCTTGAATATCAATCTGAAAACTAGCAAAACAAACGTCGAACACAGTGAAATTCGTGGGCAAAACGTTTTCTTCGACGACTGAGTTTCGTTTGGAATCGAAAGCGATGAAGATTTTTTTTCGAACAAATTCGTGTCTTTAATGGAATGAATCGGAGATGTTTTTTTTATTTATTTTCTTTTTTCAATATCTGTCATCAGAATAGCCAATTGAGAATAAAGAATAACCTCCGATTTGGTCAGATGTCGCATATTTACCTCGATGAAGATTTCTTTCTAATGTCGCTTATTATTCGACGAGTTGTCGGCCAATGAACAACGATCAATCATTGCATCAGACAGAAAATTTTCAAGAGATAAAGAGCTTCTATTCACTAATCAATGTGGTTGGCCGTGTTCGAGTCAGTTACTTCGTACGTTACTTTCAAAGAATAAGCAGAGAAAAAGAGAAAAAATTTCAAAAATAGTGAAAAAAAATTCATAAAATTTTCAAAAATAACCAAAAACAAAATAAATGTCAATTGAAATTTACAAGTGAATACTTCGAAATAATTTGTAGGCCTTTCTACGGTCTGCAATTCACGCCAGAACATCGGCACTAATACCGCTGCTCACGCAATCCGACCACGTTTTTTTTTATTTTTCAATCAGCTTCTATAACATATGTATATATATATAAAACAAAATCAACTGATAGTAGAACAATCGTTTCGAAAAGAAGAGAAAACAATGATAAAAAACTAACAAAAATCAATAAAATTTATAAATAGAAGAGTTTATTGGAGAGATCATGATGAAAATCTTGATGGAGTGATTGACCAACAAGATAGGCGAGTTTGTGAGCGTATTGGCACACCATCGGTACTCGAATTGTTCCCTAGAAGAAGAAGAAAATATTTTTAGTATAAATTCGATAGTTAGAAGTTAGCAAATTTACCGGCCAGTTATAATAAAGGTGGCATCTAGAAAAAAAAACACGAGTTTTTTGTTAAAAGTTGAAATTCGAACTTACAATTTAAATGTTAATCGTTGAATATGATCAACTTTGAACGTTGTTCGATCTAGATTGAAATACGAATTGATTGTCAATTGAAAATTAGATTTCAATTGTCTCACCCCAAATAACATTGAAATGTGTTGGTGCAGCTGTTCCTTGTCTTGCACATTGTGAAATCAAATAGAAATCGAACCAATTCTGATGTGTAACTGTATGATCGATGATCGTTCCTGGTACGGGATTGTACAATTGAACGGTATTCTTAGCAAAAAATCTCGAACAGCCACGTTTTTTCACAATAATCATTGCCCATTTCGGTCTACGAACCATCTTTCAAAGATAAAAACAAGATGATTCCATGACAAACTTACGCATAACCTTCTTGAACTTTGCTAAAAGTCTCTTCGATTTGCGGCAATTCGTGTTCGTAGACAGCTTGAAGTTGTCCATCGCCGACACCATCTCGATAGATGACAATTCGCTCCGGCATTGCATTATTTTGAATAAAAAATGCTTTCAATGCATCTGAACACCAACATGATTTTGTTATTCATTTATTCTCTCGCTCTCTCCTACCTCGAATACAAACGCTGATACCATCGACAAGTTCTTGCGTGGTTGTTTGCATGACAACACGAGAATAATATGATGTACATTGAGGATTAGTCGTAGCAACGAATGCAGCAATTGACACTTGCTTTCGTTTTTTATCATGATAAGAATCAATACCGATAATCATTAAACTTTTCGACTGAAAACAACAAAATCATTCAAAATAAAAAAAACAAATCAATCAATAGAGACATACTGGAATTGGTACGGACCAAATTTCTCCTCCGAGTTTTGCAGAGATTTGAATACCGATTTTAGTTGCCACGGACATTAATTGCCCTCGTTTGTTCAATGTTTTCAAAAGTACCATCTAGTCAATTCGATGTTTATGTTTTTTTTCTTTTGTATTGGAGAAAAGCGGATTTACTTGTGATGGAATCGCTGTGTCCATGCATAAGAATTTTTTCAATGCATCATAACGATCCTTTCGATTGTTACTCAATACGCAAAGAACGAGATTAAATTGTTGAGCAACACAGTATTGTTCTAATGCTTTTAAGTAGGTTTCAGGTCGATCATTTTGAATTTCTGCTATCTCAGGAAATTCGACACGCATACCCTAGAGAATAAACAAATAAAGTCCGTCTGTTTGTTCGTTTGTTTGTTTGTTACCATTGGCGTGCAAACATTGTAAAGTGTGTTGATTAATTCGTTAACAATCGGTTTTTGTTTGCCTTCGTAAACAACAAGCCATTTATCCAAATGACCAGCTTTTAAATGTCGACAGTTACGGCCTTGAAAAACGAAATTCAATCGATTGTAAATCTTTATTTGTTGATTTTACCTTCTCGACTCCAATCTGCTTCTTGCTGTTTGTATCTCACTGATCGATCGGCATAATTAATTGTTTCAGGTTCAAGTGTTCGACCTTCGAGTTCAACTAAATTGTCATCTAATTTCAAATTCCATTTTGTCATATATTGACGACATTGAGGAGATCTGAATCAAACAAATATTTTTTTTTGCTTTCTCTCTTTCTTAAGAAATTCTTTGTTTCCTACGTATTGATTGTATTAACCATGTCGATCAATGATTGATATCGAGGCGTTGGTTCAATATGAGTGTAATTGGCCAATTCTTTCATTAAATTAAAATCATTTCTCATTGAATCAGAAATTCCTAAAGAATGAAATCAAAATTTCTTCGGCATTCAACAAAATTCGCACCTGTTTCTCGGCAAAACTCGGGTATTAAGAGAATCGGTCCTGTTATACCCGCACGTCGATTACGTCGTGTCGGTTTGGAAACAAGTAACGGTTGTGTACGATCATTAATTTGTAATTGATAACGCTGAATAAAAGAAAAAAAAACAGTGAATTTCACTAAACAATCGATTACTCATACTTCTTGATAATAATCAATCAATGATACTTCCTTTCCATCACGTCTTGGAAATGTTATTTCGGGTGTTTTATCCCAAGCAATGTCATCGATTTTGTATGTTTTATGATTATATCTAATTGAGGAATAGAAAATGATCGAGAAGAATAAAAAAAAACATAAATCTCGTGTATTTACGTTGTAATAACAATTTGACCAACTAATTCTCGCATAGCTGTATCTTGAGCAATTTTATATTCTTGAAATTGTGAAAAGATATTCTGTAAACGTTGATAGATGCTAACATTGTTAATGACTTTATGCGAAAGATCAACATTCATCATAAGAACGCCTTCGTAGACGTTAATGGCTGTTTCAAAACCAGGAAATAAAGTCAAACTAAATCGATCGATATCGATTTTTTTCTCGAATTGATAATATGATCGTCCGATCATTCGCATCCCGGCTAATTCCAATAGTTTTCTCATGATTAAATTCGAAAGATGAAAGAAATTCGGCGATTCAGGACCTTGAACCGCCACTTTATGCAATTGAATGGTTATATCTTGGCCAGTTGCTTCATGATGCGATTTCGTTTCAAAATCATCACCGAGATCGTTAAACGAATATAAAGTTTGTCCATCGAATGCGACATCTTGCAGAGCACCTTTATGTTGCCCAAGTAATTCTCGTCGAGTTTTTCTTGAATCGATATTATCGGGAACGAATGTCACATGATATTGATAGAGTAACCATTGTGGTGCTGAGAGAATTCGAACGTAATTGGCGATTAATGGTACTAATTCACCTGATGTACCGAGTTTTTCACTTCCAGGTTCGCGAAAATTGACACGTGTCGGATCGACAGCTCGTCGTTGAGATTCGTCGTGAATCGGTGGACCACGTGAACGACCTTCACGATGTTCACCGATCGACATGCCAGCCATATGTGGAGCTAATTTATCCAAACCACGACCACGTGGAACACTCATTGTACCGCCGCCGCCTATTCGACGAATGGCACTTTGCTGAACTGAGGGCGCACTTTCACTTGTCGACCATTCAGATGCTGGTGTTTCGCTGACTGCAGGTGCGATTGGCGTTGGCACTAAGGCAGATAAACTTGATGGTGTTGGCGTCTGAAAGAAAAAACAATAGATTGGATTGGAATGAGAATACAAAAAGCAAATAGTACTTCGATTGTTGATGCAGTGGCACCAGCAGCACCACTTGGTTCGTTACCAGTTTCGCCTGGCACTATAGGACGACTTCGACCACGGCCACGAGCACGGCCTCGTTCACTCATATTTTCTAAAGAATAAAATCTTATTTACGTAGTTCGATTTATCATTAAATAGTCAAAATTTAGATAAACATAGATGTATCGTCTATGTTTTCAATGAAACTATCAGTCATGTTCTTTCTTATTCTCTAGATTTTTCATTCGATCCCTGGATTGATGTTTTTCTGCTTTCGTTCGTCGTCTTATTGTCTCGAGAGAAAACGAATACAATGAATAAATTCGACGACCAATCATTTGAGAAAGGTCTATAATTTATGAATAATAAAAAAAAGAAGTCAGTTAAAGACACATTGTCGTTTGACTTTAAATTTGCCAGTTGTTGTCGTCGTCGTACTCGATGATTGCTTTCGAACAATAGATCGTTGATAGCATGGTTGAATACTTGTATTACTACAAAGAATTTGTAAAACGAGAGAGAATATTTCTCTATGATTGCTCAGTCAAATACCTTGTCGAAGTTGATGTTCTACTAATTACGGAATTTAAATCTACTTGAATGATGTGATCTCTATCGTTCTGATTTCGATTATATTGTCGAATTGTGGTTGTCATATTTTGTTGAGGCTGAGAACTAGATGTTGTATTACTACTACTTGTTGCTGTGGATGATGATGATGATGATGATGATGAGGAGGAGGAGGAGGAGGAGGAGGAGGAAGTTGAAGTTGATTGATCTGTCTCAGCTTTTTTTGCACTACTATTACTATCTGAAGAGGTATTCGATGATGTTGATGTATCTCGACTATCCGAAGATGAATCAGATGAACGTTTGGTTTTATACGTATTAGCACGATCAGGAAATAGCATTGTTCCATTGATCTAGAGCGGAAGAAATCTTCTATGATTATTAACGAGACTATGTATTTACCAACTGATGATTAGCATTAAACCATAGGAGTCCTGTACCATCTGATTGACTTGTCGAGGATGAATATTGTTTTGCCAGTTTTTCAATTGCTGATACGCGTTTTGATGCTGTTGCTGTTTTATATCGATAAGGATCCGTATGAGATGAGACTTGTTCAGAAAATATACTCTTCGATATTGCTTTAGGTAAATCATTTATTCGTTGATTTTGTTCATGAAAATATTGTCTTATCGATGTTGGATCAGACAGAGAGGATAACGATTGATCTTGTTGAAATGATAGTTGACTTGCAAAAGGAATCGAATTTTCTGATATTCTCTGTCGATTAGCAGATGAGAGTTTGACATGATCACCGCCGGAAATAGTTCTTTTTCGAAGTTTTGCTTGTAAATTTTGTCGTACTTGTTTGCCAACAATAATCTTTTTCTTTGACGAACGTCGTCGAAATAAATTCCGAAATAAACTCGGTCGTTTCTTACGAGTCGACGTTTGTGCTGCATTATTACGCGATGTTAGCATATATCGAGACTGTTGCATTTGAGGAATGGATACACTCAAATGCGAAAGTTTATCCTATGAGAATATCAATCAATGAAAATCATAGATCAATAAAAATAATTGATTTCTTTACAAATGAAGATGTATTGCTAAGATTAAAACATGACGAGTCACTCGATGGAACAAATTCATTGATTTCATCAGTACTAAAATTGACTTTACTGAGGGAAGAAAATCAAGAAGATAAAACGTATGAATTGAAATCGACAACATACTCTTTCATGGCATCGAGTAAAGACAATCTCGATTCAGTAGTTGATGCTTGTTTTAAAAAAGCAATTGCTTCTGATTTACTCAATGTATCATTTGCCTAGATAATTCAGAATTTTTTTTGTTTATCAATCAAACAAAACTACTTCAATTATCATTTTCGCATACGAATGTTCTTTGGTATTGTTAGCAAATAGATCATCGTTGAAATTCGACATTGGATCAGTTTATTTGCATTTAGAAGAAAAAAAAACTCAAAATAGATATAGAAATGCGCGAGTTATTATTGTATCGTAAGTATAACAAAAATATTATAGTTTCTACTTAGGAAAACGAACAAAGCACAAAATTTAGAATTTAGAGTTTTAATTAACGTTCATTCTCATGTTAAAACTATGAAAAACTATTTTGAGGATGCAGGGGAACATGTATATGTAAGAATTGAGTTTTAGTAACATTCTTTGAGAGGATCTATTATGAAACCAACGTCAATGTGAACACATTTAAATAATCGTTCTTACAACAAAGGTGACACCTTATCTGCTAAGTAAATACTGTATTGGCTGCCTTTTATATAAAGAAGCACATTATCTTTTTATTATACTTTGAAAAAGCAAAGTAAAGACAAAACGCCATGCCGACTGTATTACTAAATGTTTTATGATTTGACTATTTTTTTATTCTACGTAATTCATATATATTTCCTTTGTATAGACTTAAGTGATATTCACTAAACGACTACTTTTCTTTGGTTTCAGAATATGATTTGTTTATTTTATGAATATGTGCAATAGTACAACTGGTAACACGAAATATTACTATGGGTTTTCAACATTACATAGGATATCGAAAAGACTTATTTTCATTCGTAAAAACTAGTCTTTTACTCATCTTATTTATTTTCGTTTCTTATTTTATTTATGTCAAGTTTATTCCCTATGCAAAAGTACCAATATCACAGCAAACGTTTATCTGGCAAAGTACAAACATAACTCTGCAAAATTTTTCATCTATAGTAAATCTAGCGCGATGCATTGTAGTCGTAACGGAAGTTAGTGGTCGTCTGGGCAATCGAATGTTTATCGTAGCCTCTGCTTATGGTCTTGCTCGTCTTCATTCTTGTCATTTATACCTTTCGCCCAAAGTTCTAGAAGATATCTTATTAACTTTCAATCCGAACTTTTCGTCTATACTCATTTCGACAGACACATTCAATCAATTAAATGATAAAAAAACCGGTAGTGTCACTGTTGAAAAAGATATTACTTGTCAATATGTTCATGAGTTATCTCGACCAAATGCTATATCGAATGGGCAAGTATTTCATGTTGTAGGATATTGGCAATCGTATTTATATTTTATTAAATACATCGATGAACTTCGAAACCATATTTTTCTCGGACGCAATGAAATTCTTCGAAAATCTGCTCAACTCTTCTTAGGTATTTATGAAAAAAAGTTTTCCATTAAACCTCAACTTGTTTCTAACAATCATATGGTGCTTAAACAGCAGCTAACTGATTTAGATAGAATTGTATGGATTGGAATTCATATTCGCCGTACGGATTTCGTAGATTTAAAATTTTCTTCTTCTGATAGTTATATTCTCAATTCTATACAATATTTTACTCAACGGTATACAGCCGCTCATTTCCTTATCGCAAGTGACGATAAATCGTACTGTCAAAATCTTTTAAGAGATCATGCAAATGTTACGATCATTCCAGGCTCATTTTCTCTTGGCGAAGATTTAGTAACTCTTTCACTTTGTGAGCATACAATCATCACAGGCGGAACATTTGGTTGGTGGGCGGGTTTTCTCGCAGGAGGTGACGTACTACATGATGTTGTCTATCCATCTGGATGTGAAAAACGTGAACATTATTATCCACCATGGTTTCTCATCGATGGACATGTTCGCGCACATAGAGATAGCAATTATACTCTGTAATAGCAAATATACCTGGAGAAATCAAATTTGTGTTTATTCTGTTTTATCTTGTTCTCGTTACAAACTAAATTTTGTCTGAAATGAAAAGCAAATCTCGTCTCAGTTTTAAGATAATTAGATCCGAAGAATAGATTAAAATTCCATTCGAGACAAAGCCGAGTAGATGAGGCGGCTGACTGCAAGAGCTTGTGGGTTGCAGGAAAATGACTGAGTTATCCAATAAAATAGAAATTTGCTTTGTTTCTATTGAAAAAATCTATTGATTTGTAAACTTCCCTAATGTGTAAGTTACAAAATAATTCATACGTCCGTAGGAAGTAGAAAATAGGTCGCCTTGCTGCAATTGCAGTCAGCCGCCTTAATTCGAAGTTCATCAGTTAATTGAATTAATTCAATCCTTCATATAGACAAACGACACAGAAGATTTAAATTATGATATTTGTGTTTTCTTTTGTTAAACATATCAGTAAATCAAAACAGATTTCTCATTTATTGATAAATAATACCTTTCTATGTAAAAAATGGCGTCATTGTTTTGTTCTTTTTCATATTCTGTCTAGAAGATAGTATTGTAAATTGAGATATTCGTGTAAAATAATATTGAATATACATTCAAAAAATGCTGTAAAGAAGAATAAATTTTTATTTGATATTTTCGTAAATATATTCATGAAATTTAAATCAATCGGCCAACTTACTCAACAGAAATGCAAAAATTTCCTTGTACGATTCACTTAACTGCATTGACTTATCATTAGTTCTTTTTTTCAACTATAATATTTTTTAATTACCATATATGATTCTTTATCTTCTACATTAATATCAATACTTATTCTCTTTTCAAATATTCTGGACGGTGAGTACAAAATTTATGTTCGATTATAAGAAAGTATGTTCATGAACTTTTTACCTTCTCACAACTTTACAATTACTGTCTTGAATTCTTCTTATTAGTGAAAGTTTACATTAGAATAAAATACTAGTTCATATTTAATGTAGAATTCTCATTGTCCGAATATCTTGAGCAATGAATTTTTGAATTTCTGTTGAGAAAATAACGAGCACGTCATAAAGAATGAAGTGTCCTGAAAATGCAAATAAATTTCACAGCTGTTTTCATCTATAGCAGACTGAAAATATATCAAACATTGAAATGCTCTCTCATAGAATAGTTCTTTCATTTTTTTAAATAATATTTTAACTATGAAACAAAGAATACTTTCTTTGTGTCGTAGAAATTAAATGATATTGAATCGAAAATCTCGTCGTTTTATTCAATTTATTTGTTTAACATTTATTCTTATATATCATAAAGATATTTATTATTATATTTACATTTTAACGTTAAATATCGAACCGTATGAGCACGCACTGACTTTTTGGAGTTCAGATTATCATATCAGGTAAATGAATGAAACCAAGAGCTCGACGAATATTGATTTTACTTTTTAGTCCAATTCATGATTTGAAACATTTTTTGACTCCATTGGGTGTGAAATTCTTCGATAAAAGTCTTTCAGGTAGTTGTAGTCGTACAGGAACTTGTTATTCACCTCTTCGAATTTTAACTCATGACAATGGTATGAATCCATTCAATGAAATATCTCGTCAATTCTTCAATTTCTATCGAAATCAAATTGAGATGAATGTTGTCGATGCATTCGTTTGTTTTCATCCAGTTGGAATGTGTGAATTGTACATGAATTTTAATCGAAGTTTAATTATTATTGCGTCGACACGATATGAATTGTCAAGATTCGAACGTTCACAATGGGAAACGTTGAACAAGAATCTCATTCGAATGTCTCAAGATCCGAAAAATATCATTGCAGCAAATAATCTCTACGATACTGAATATATTCGATATTTTACTGGAATTAATGTAACACTTTTACCAAGTTTTTGTAATTATACATTGACGTCATACAAGAATCCTAAACGTCGAGAATTTCTTCTTATTCCAAGTCATGAGCCGAAATTTTCGATTTTATTTGAAAAACTTCTTTCCGATTCGCTCAATCGCTCAACGAATAAACAAATTCAAATAGTACCCATTCGGCAACTCTATTCCAATTATCAATATTCAGATTTAACAAATCATCCGGCTATTATTCACGTTCCCTATCAGGTATCTGTCATGAGTCTATTCGAACAGTATCGAATGAATATTCCACTTTTCTTTCCATCACTCGATCTTCTTACTCAGTGGCATCATCAATATGGAACTGTTAATGAAAAAACGTGGCATCAAACATTAACCGGACAACTTCCAGATGCTTCATCGATTCCAGGCGTACTGAAAAACATACCCGATCCGAATAATGATCGAGACCAGCTATCTATTCGTTACTGGTTAAATTTCTCGGATTTCTACCAATGGCCACATATAATCCATTACCAATCAACCGATGATCTCGTTCACAAATTAGTCACAACTGATTTTAGGACGATCAGTAAGAAAATGCATGAATATAATCAACGATTCCGTCAAGATTTAACTCATAAATGGAAACAAATCCTAAACACAATCAAACGATATTCAAAGAAACATATTCATTGAATTATCGTTGTGTTGCTTGAATTCTAATCAGATATGATATATCTATTTAATTAATTACCTCGAAGGGGTTTATATTGCGTCAAAAACAAAATGAGAATTTCTGGTTTATTAAACAAAAAACATAGAACTACAAAATAATCGTCATACATTTGAGTTGTTAAAGAGAAATATAAGAGATAAAAAAGAGTATAATTAAAGAAAAGAATATAATCGAACAAATCATAGTGACAATAAGTAATAAACGTCTTCGATAATCGTTCATTGTCAAGTGAATTCTATTAGTTTGATAAACATTTAAAAGAAAACGATTAGCAAAACGAGAATGTTTATTTATTTTCTTGTCGAGATCACAGAAAATCTTTTAATGAAGAATAATCCAAAATGCATGAATTATGCCAATAATCCAAAAGCCAAAAATTGTTAGAAGTAAATTAATTATAACTTGATTGTTGCAAGCTTTCTGATGTAAATAAACAGCTAAAGGTGGAATGAAAATAGCTAAAATAATCAGTAGAATATCAGCCATGTCGAGTAACGTCTACGGATTAAGTTTATTCGAAATATTACTTGTTGTTTAAGGCAAAAGAAGGAGTACTGAATAGTAAAAAAAGGGCGCGCGAGAGAGAAGAGAAAGAGAAAAAAAAACTCTTTTTTTCTTCTTTTTTTTCGGTTAATTTAGCCAATAAGACGAATATTGATTGAAGCGGGTATTGAGAAAGACTGAATACAAATAAGATAAATATTTGAGTTCGATAGTCAAACTTTATGGCCTGCAAAGAAAATGTCAACGAGATTAAATTTCACATTTATAAAAGAAAAAACGTGAGCAAATAAGATCGATTTCAAGATTCTTTTTCTTCGTTGCTCAATTTTAAAATTATTATATTTCCGTTCTCTTTCGTCCAATCATGTTGAATTGACATTTCTTCAAGAGTATCGATCTTGAATATTTCTTTTTATTGAAATAAAAAAATAGCAAAAAAAAACATCTATTCAATTGAACTAGGGAAGAAAATAATATGCGCTTGATTATTGAAATTGTTCAATCATATTTTCGGTTTCTTTCGTCATATAACCGAAATAGACTAGAATTTTGAGAAATCGAAATTTAAACCAGCGTTCAATTCGATCTTTGCTAAAATAAATAAATAAATTTTAAAAACAATTAGTTGAACAGCTCGTTCGTCAACTTACAAAAGTATGAAATCGAAGAGAAACAGTTCGAGTCGAGCGTAACAACGATCTTTGAAGAATCGAGATGTACCTTCGTTTTTTCGAGCACCGAGAATTGCACTTGAAAAAGACTTAAATTTATACAAAATCGATGCACTTTTTTTATGTGCTAACCTTCGTGCCATGATCGTATGTCGATCAATCAGATTACCATGATCACGAATTGTCGAACGTATTTGATTTAAATTCCTTTGAAAACAAAATAAAAGAAAACGGCAGGTAATCCTTTCTATTCATTTCTTAATATCGTGTCGTTTTCTTCTTCTTTATCGATAAAAAAAAAGTACCTGAGTACGAGTAAGAGTTTATCTGGCAATTGTTTGAATATGTCTATGACAATATTCATGGTTTCTCGTGCTTTAAATTGTATGCGAGCCAATTCCTCTTTAGTTAATCTCTGTCGAAATGAAACTCGACCCAGACGAGAACGTAATGATTGCATTATTAAAATTTCTGCAAATAGCCGATGATATTTTTCTAGAGGCAAATGGTTTTCTCATTAACATGGATTCAGTTTAGTTTTAATTTCATCATGACAAAGAGATTTACGCTTGAAAGGAACAACAAAATATAAATAGATTATACTAACCTTAGGATCATTAATAATGGCCGGGGCATATCGTGAAGTGTTCGTAGAATACTGTCTTGAATATCATTAAAAATGACGGTAAAATCTTTACGTATGGCCATTTTTCGTTCAGTACTCATGGTGAGAAATTCTTTTTCTGTCTAATTGAAATGAAAGAACAAACGAACGAACGAACGAACGTACGGATATTAAAGTTCCCTCGAAAGAGTCTTACAGGAAGACGAATTTTTCCTTGAGCACGGGCATCTTTTTGTTCATCGGGTGACATACGATCCCAGACTTCAGGCAAAATAGCCAATTCATGTATAGGTCGATGGATTGGTCGCATCGAAAGGACAGTAGCAAATGTGAGGAAATCTTTTCCTAGAAGACGAATTTATTTTTGCTTTGTTTTTCTTTCAATGAAATCTCTTTGTTCAATGATGAATCAAATGAAGAGAGAGTAGCGAGACAACTTACCTTGGACACCGAGTGCTAATGAATATTGTTTCATTTTGATTTCATCTTTGAGAATAATTGCTTTCCAAAGTTGACAAAGTGCTGCTCGATCTTTAGGACTGATTTCAACGTATAAACCATGATCGAGCAGAACGATTTGAACGTTTGATTTCTCTGGAGTTCGAGGATCTTTTCGGACATAAACATTTCCTGGCTAATATAAACAAACAAAAAAAGAAAGAAAATATTCAATTATCAATTTCTTGATTTGATCACAAACATGAGGATCTGCATGTACAAAACCCGAATGAAATATTTGAAAGGCCATGGCTTCAACAAGTTTCGTATCAATTTCTTTCAACGATAGATTTGACTGTTTAAGTGCTTCAGTATCTGAAACTTTAATACCATCGATATATTCCATGACAAGTACACGTGTAGTCGTATAATCCCAATAAACTTTGGGAACATGAATAAATTTTAAAAATGGAGATAATTGTGCGTAGCATCGATCGGCATTTTCACCTTCGAGTTTGAAATTTAATTCACGTTCGAGATTTGTTTTAACTGAATCAATCATCCAACCGAATTCGAATTTAGGAAAGATCTTTCCTAATGAATAGAGAATCAATCGAATGGCTAGAATATCGCCAGTGAAACGATCCTGTAAATCGATATATTGCATTTTAACTGCAACACGTTCATCGGTCGATTTCAAACGACCTTCGTATACTTCAGCAAGAGATGCAGCTGCTATAGGTTCAGGAGATAAATAAGAGAATAAATCAGATACTTGACAGCCAAATTCTTCTTCAATTAACAAACTAACCTAGACACACAAACATTTCCTTTTCAAAACGTTTCTTCAGTAAATTCAAGTACTTCGTTTCGTTGTCTTCGTAGAGCTTTATCTTGTAAAATTCGAAGTCCATCTGTATACTCTTTCGGCAAGACATGATCAGCGCTGACCATACCTTGTCCCATTTTAACATATAAACCTCCGTTCTCAATACATCCTTGAGCAATTCGAGCAGCTGCTCGTTTATGACATTCTTTTAATTTGGTTTCATATTCAGGTGATGTATCTGGCACAGTCCAAAATAAATACTTGTAATCAATAGCTATGGCCAGGCCAATTTGAAATGAACTAATTATTAACGAAAAGAAAGACATATTTGTTGGAATAATCTAAAAATTGAGACATACCGAAGTCCACGTCGTAAACCTTCGAATGTTACTCGAACTTGTCGTTGTTCTTTGTGTGTAAGATACGAAAAATAATACAAAGTACTTCCACCGATTATCAGACCGTTGGTAAGAAGAAAAGTTCGAAGGAATCGACGACGACGAGGAGGTTTAACAACAACATTCGATGTTAGATGTCTTCGAATCAAGTCAAATGAATATTTTCTCAAACCAGTACTATACATCAATCTAAAAGAGTTCTCGATTTATCAAAGAAATCAATTTCATGAGATCAAGACAAACAAATAGAAGAAAAAGAAAAAAAAAAGAGTTTGGCCATGTTATAGATTTCTATCACAAATTGAATTAAACTTTTGTTCGTTTGGCAGGAGTATTGACACTCTCATCGAGACTTGTTGTTACTAGATCGTCATTATCCATGTGTGTTTCATCGATATCAGCTCGACGTTTCGGTGTTTTCGATTGGACAATCGTTGGCGAGAGAAGTTCATCGACACGAGCTGTATTTTCAAGATCATTAGCTAACCAAGGATGTTGGAGTACACCAGCTATAGTTAAACGTTTATTCGGATCGACACACATCATTTGACGAACAAGATCTTTCGCCGAATCAGATATATCAGACCAAAATGCATCAGGAAATGTATAGAGACCTTTTAAAATCTGTTCAGTAAGTGAAGGCGAATCAGGAGCTTCACAAAATGGTGGATAACCAACTAGAATTCACAATAAACACACAAGAAGAAAAACAAATGAATTTCTTTCTACCTAAACATATGAATAAAATAACACCTAAACTCCAAACATCAATTTTATTTGTATAACTTCCTTCGCCATGAGTTATTAAAACTTCAGGAGCTAAAAAACGAATATTCGAGTACGAATAAAAATGGAAACGAAAATCTCACCGAGATAATTCGGTGTTCCACAAAATGTTTTCATTAAACTCGTCTCATTGATTAATCTCGACAGACCAAAATCTGTTATTTTAATCACTGCTTCATTTAAATCCTGCGATGTTAACAAAATATTCTCCGGTTTTAAATCTCGATGTGTAATCGAATTATCATGCAGATATTTCACTGCAATAGCCATTTGTCGAAAGAGAAATTTCGTTGTTTCTTCATTGAATTGTCCTTGAGAAACAATTCGATCGAATAATTCACCACCTTCGACTAATTCAAGAATAATAAACAACGCATCCGATGTGTCAATAACATCGTGAATACGAATTATACATGGATGATGTAAACGTTGCAAAATCAAACATTCACTTTTCATATTTTCATTGAAAATTAACGCTTGCGGAATGTTATGTGTGAGATGTTTTTTGAAGACAATTTTCATTGCATAACGAAGACATGTACCTTTAGTAAAACATAATCTCACTTCTCCGTATGTTCCACGTCCGAGTTGTTTCGAAATAATATATTTTTGTCTGACTTCAGTTGGAATTGTCATGTCTTCTTTTGCATTCATATCGATATAAACAAAAACTCGATTGTTTTTGCATGGTAATGCTATTTCGGCATTATTTTCGAGAATATATTTATTATTTTTACCAACTTTATCTCCATTAACAAACGTTCCATTCGATGACGAATCAGTTAGATAGACTTGATTATGAATTCGATCGTAGGTAATAGAAAAATGACAGGATGAATAGGCACCAAAGTATTTCGACGTTTGAAGTTCATTGGAACTGAATACGACTGAACATGTTTTGCCACGACCGAATGAATATTCATCGTCGATTAAGTCTATCGATGTAAAGAGTTTATTGATTGAAAATAATCGTCCCCAGATTTTTGGTTGATTAATATTATCTCCGTCTTTCGGTTGGCTGTCATTGAGTTCATCGAATTCTTGTGTTTGTTGTGTTGAAACTGGAAAACTCTAATTTCAAAAAGAAAATTCCCTGAGAACCGAACAAATATGATGATTTTTGACTCGACTAACCATTGGTGCCGGATCAGACATGATAATAATGCAAATAAACTTTGTTATATATCATATAATGATCCTCACCTATCTTCTATTTCTTGAAAAGAAACCTTTTAATTTCAACATGACTCAAGGTTGCGTGAGAAGAGAGTAGATTCGCTGTCCAACTGATGGATAATAATGAATGCCAATGAAAAGATACTACAATCAAATCGTCAGTGACCTCTATTGAAAACTAGTTTATTTATTAACAATCTGTTTGATGGCTTTAATTACACGAACAGTTCGTTGATCGATCGTCGACGACATTGGATTCAGTAGATTGCAAACATAAGCATAAGCTATTTCATATTGAGGATAAGCAAATCCACAACTACCACCAAAACCTAAATATAACAAATCCATTGAGAGATTCGATCGTTTTCAATGCAAAAAAACGTTTTCCTATACCGGCATGACCAAAAACACCTTCACCGAACACGTCAAAATCTTGTCCATACAATTGAAAACCACCTTGAGCGAATTTTGTTGGCAAATGCGGCGCATATCGATCAAGTTCATCGTTCGGTGTGATATTTTTCGTTGCCTTAGCGAGAGTTTGTTGACTAAATAAACGTTTTTCGGTTGTTATTCTATTTTCGTGAACATCACCGATCATTTTCGAGTAAACACGAGCAATTGCTCGAGCTGTACTAATTCCATTGACAGCTGGAATTTCCGCACGATGAAAATCCACTTCATTATAGATTAATTTCGGTCGTCCACGAGGAAATGCACCACAGCATGTTGCTGATCGTTCAGTTTCGAAATCGATTGGTTTATTCGAATTACTCATGACGATTTGACGAACAACAGGAGAAATACGTGTTTCGAATTGATCATCTATTAAACCGACATGAAATTCTTTGTCAATTTCCTCTCGAATAAACTGCCCGTAAGAACGATGATGTGGATCAACTCGACGAATTAATTCACCAGCTGCATAGCCAACTGTGTACGCATGATAGCCATGAGCTGTTCCCGGTTGCCAATGAGGTCGTTGTGCAGCTATCAAAGACGTCATTCGAGACCAATTGTACGCATCTTGAGTTGTTAATTGTTCGTCAACATACATCAAACCAGCTCGATGTGCCAATAGATCACCAACTGTAACATTCTACAAACTATTATTTAAATTTTGTTCATAATTAAAATCAATACTTCTTTTCCGTTAGCTGCAAACTCCGGCCAATATCGAGCAACAGGTTGTTCGTAATCGAGCCAATTTCGTTCAACACATAGGCCAATAGCTGCAGCCATAATTCCTTTCGAAGTCGAAAAAACCAGTTGTAAAGTCTCGGGTGTGTATGGTTCAGTTTTTGTTTCGACATCCTTCCATCCACCACAAACATCAACCACACATTCACCTCGATAGTAAATCGATAGACCTGCACCACAATCCAATTCATCGATTAGATTCTCTTCAAAAACCGTTCGAATTGTCTCCCAACCGTTAGCCACATATCCATAGACATGTCTATTGTTATTACCTTTACTACACATTGATATCACTGTATCTCGTCTTTTGTTGCTCTTCGACCTTTACTTTTATCTTTTTTTTTCTGTGTTTCGGTCATCAATTGTCAAAAGTTTCACACATGTATACATACGTATATGTGCACGTCTCGACAAGTGATCTATGGATTTTGTCCATCGTTTTTCTTTCTTTCTCCTTGGAATACATAAGAAATAAAATCATGGCCGATAGTAGTACGATAGCCCATTCAATTTATCAAGATTTTTCTCACGATATTCAGCAAATCATCGAACCAACAGCGATTAATGAAATTGATTTGACACATTATGATTCAATGGGTGCAGTTTTCTTCATTGTTATCGTACTTTTATGGTTTTCGATAAGCATTGTTTGTATGTTAGGAATACGTATTCCTGCGCGATCGGAAACAATTGATGATTGTGCACGACGTCGAGCGAAATTCTTTCTCCAAACTCTTCACGATCAAACAGAAACAAAACAAATTCTTGGTAGAATCATTTTCGACAAAAGAAAATCAAAAGAGATGAATTATGTCTTCGGTTTTTATAGAAGAACTAGTTGATAAAAATAAACGTGAAAAACTTTGGAAGATTTATTATGGAAAACTCGACCCGAGTGATGATCTTAAACAAGCCGAACGAATTCGAATAAAAAATATTCGAAAACAACTGAGTACAATCAATCGAAATCAAACACTTTTAGATGAAACCGTACGAACACCAAGGACAAAATCATGTCTTCGTCGATCTTCATCTCATTGTACAACATATTTATCTGTTGACAATCAACAACGAGATCGACGTCGATCATCATTAGATTTACAAATCATCGGACAATGGAAATCAACAGTTGATCAAAATCCATTTCAACAACGAGTACCATGGCCAATTAAGAAAGTTCTCATCTCACGACAATTTCATCAAAATTACAAACGATCAACGACGGATTCAAAATTGAATCTTGAACATTGTGCACCACTCATCGAAGTTGAAAAAGATCATTTATTAACGAGGAATTCTCGCGAATCATCGAATCCTTATGTAACTTATTTTCATTTACCACTAGTTACAATGAGATCAAGTCATCAGATTATTCAAATCGATCATGATGATAATCAAATGTTAAATTTTTCGAAAGTTTAATTTTTTTTTCTTTTTCTTTATCGAACAGCATTTAATTCTTTTCAATTCTCATTTCTCAATAAATATGTGTAACATATGGATATAGCAAGGGAATCACTTTTGTTTGAATAGATGTCGCTAAATAAAAAAATGTTTCTGAAAGTCCTTGACTCCGTCGATTGGTGTTCCACTATCTAATAGAATAGAAGATGAAGTAATGAAAGAGTGCGATTGCAAAGCTATATTTTGAAGGCTAGAAATAATCAGAATTCCTCTGTGAACGCATGTTTTAATATAACATGGTGTTTTCTTGTGTTATGTAATTCTTGTATTTGTTCTTCTATAGATTATGTCTGTTCATTTATTTAAACTGCAACGATATTTAACTCATGTTGATCAATGTCTTAGATATCCTCTTGCCGTAGGAAAATGGCATCAAATTCATGTAAATATTGAAACAAGAAATTCGTTGAATTGATTATCTTTTGTTTTTTTTTTCTTGAAGAGATTGTTTACTAATGTGACAAATTTATCAACATCGATTTCTCATCGACTGAATACAGTTGTACCAAAAGGTTTTGAAAAATATTTTCCCGGCGGTGGCGGCAAAGGACCGAAACCAAAAGATCCCGGTAGTTTTCTTTCTTTTGCTATCGAACAATCGAATGAATGAGTTCTTTTTTTTTGTTAAGCTGGAGATCAACGTCCACCAGCTCCACGAAAAGAACCAGCTCCCGGTGAAACACCACCAGAAGGTGGTCAACCAAAACCACCGACACCAGGTCCGAGTTCTGGCGGTCGAGGTGCATCAACTCCATCAGGAAAAGGAACGAGCAGTAGTAGTGGTTGGCGTGGATTAGAATTTAAAATCACGCCCGGCGATAATAATTCATTTTTTAATAATCGTACTGCCCTTGCTCTTCTCGTTGGCGGTGGTATTGCTGCGTATTTATCGTACAATAACACTGTATATAGAGAAATAACTTGGAAAGATTTCGTATCTCAATATTTATTGAAAGGATATGTATGTTTAAGGACTTAAAATAACAAATGTTGATTTATCGTTTTGACTTGCAGGTAGATAAACTCGAAGTTGTTAATAAAAAATGGGTGCGTGTCAAACTTCTTCCTGGCGCGCCTGATTCCATGGTAAACATTTCAATGATTGATTGAGTTTAATTTCATATTTATTTTCTAGCAAAGTCTCTGGTTTGCTATTGGATCAGTCGATTCATTCGAACGTAATCTTGAAAATGTTCAATCCGAACATGGAATTGATGTTGGTGCCTATGTACCTGTTTTATACAAAAGTGAAGCCGATGCTAGTACAGTCATGAGTGTGGCATCATGGTTATTGCCGATTGTGTTTTTTGTTTGGTTATTTCGACGAGCTGGTTCGGCAATGGGCTCCATGGGTGGTATGGGAGGCAAAGGACCTGGAGGAATGTTTGGAATTGGCAGTACCACAGCACGTGTCGTCAAAGAGAATGTCGGTACATCGTTTAAGTATGTAAAAGTGCGATCGGATCAAATGTACTCTTTTGTTTTCATGTAGAGATGTAGCCGGTTGTGAAGAAGCAAAAGTCGAAATCATGGAATTTGTTAATTTCTTGAAAAATCCACAACAATATCTCGATCTTGGCGCAAAGATTCCGAAAGTAAAAATCTCAACAATAAAACCATTCAATCTATTCTTTTTTTTTGTTACTCAGGGCGCTATTCTTACTGGTCCACCTGGTACGGGTAAAACTCTATTAGCCAAAGCTACAGCTGGCGAAGCTGGTGTTCCATTCATAACTGTTTCGGGTTCAGAATTTCTCGAGATGTTCGTCGGTGTCGGTCCATCTCGAGTTCGTGACATGTTCGCCTTAGCTCGTAAAAACTCTCCATGTATTCTTTTCATCGATGAAATCGATGCTATCGGTCGAAAACGTGGTGGCCGTTCAATGGGCGGTCATAGTGAACAAGAAAACACATTGAATCAACTTCTTGTTGAACTCGATGGTTTCACTCCACAGCAGAATGTCATCGTTCTCGCCGCTACAAATCGAATGGACATTCTCGATCCCGCGTTGTTACGTCCCGGTCGATTTGATCGTCAGATTTTCGTTGGTTTACCCGATATCAAAGGACGTGCGAGTGTATTTAAAGTTCATTTACAACGTTTGAAAACGTCGTTAGATAAAAATGAATTAGCAAAGAAATTATCGGCTCGAACGCCGGGTTTTTCGGGTGCCGATGTGTCGAATGTTTGTAACGAAGCTGCGCTGATTGCAGCTCGAGATTTAAACTCCGAAATTGAATTGAAACATTTCGAAGCTGCGATTGATCGTGTCATTGCTGGTTAGTTATTCATTACACAAATAAAACTAAAACAAATACTTGATTTTTTCAAAGGTATGGAAAAGAAATCTCAAGTTTTACAACCTGAAGAAAAGAAACAAGTTGCTTTTCACGAAGCTGGTCATGCTGTCAGCGGTTGGTTCTTAGAACATGCTGAGCCAATTATCAAAGTTTCAATTATTCCACGTGGCAAAGCTCTCGGCTACGCACAATACATGCCCAAGGAACAATATCTTTACACAAAAGATCAAGTAGAAATCTCGTTTTTCAATTCGCTGAACTTTCGAATCTAAATTTTTAGTTATTTCATCGAATGTGCGTCATGCTTGGCGGTCGTATTGCTGAACAATTATTTTTCAATCGTATATCCACAGGTGCACAAGATGATTTACAAAAAATCACCCAATCAGCATACGCCCAAGTCGTTCGTTTTGGTATGTCGGACAAAGTCGGTAATATTTCGTTCGATATGCCACAGCAAGGTGATATGGCGTTTGACAAACCGTATTCCGAAGCCACAGCTCAACTTATCGATGAAGAAGTTCGTTCGATCATTAAACAAGCCTATGATTCAACGGTTGCGTTATTGACATCAAAAAGAGAACTCATTGAAAAAGTAGCGTTGAGATTATTAGAACGTGAAGTGCTGTCGCGAGATGACATGATTGAATTAGTCGGCCCACGACCATTCAAAGAAAAAACCACCTACGAAGAATTCGTCGAAGGCACAGGTAAGAAAAAAGAGAACTATTTGTTTCAATTCTTTGTCTGTTTACTCATAAAAAAATGTAGGTTCAATGGAAGAAGATACAACATTGCCGAAGGGTTTACAAGATTGGAATAAAAATCGTCAAGAAGAAAAAGACAAACAAAAACAAAAAGCTTCAAATTAACTAGGAAAAATGTTTTTTTCTCTCTCTTTTTCTTTTTTCTTTTTCTATGTTATGTTCTTTTTTTTATGATGATGAATATAACCTCGTACTTTTTCTTGTTCGTTCTTCTTGTGTAGTCAATCTAGCAAATACTTAATCGCATATCACAGCTGGGTATATACTTTTGCTTGTCGTCTTACAGAGAATAAACAAGAAGAATGAGGAGAAAAAAAAACTGAACCTAACTAACTAACTTACGTATGTTTCTTTTAGAATGATTTATTAATGGATCTTTCAGTTTTTACTCGTTATCATTTTATACTCAAAACACATTATTTTCTTTTTTTCTCTGCATTTGGCATTATTTTTCCAATATTAAATCTAGTTTTACGTTCTCATGGTCTATCAAATACAGAAATCTCGTTAACAAATATTATTCTACCGTTTCTTGTTTTTTTTCTCAGTCCTATTATTGGTTTTCTCGCCGATAAATCTGGTCGATTTCTTCTTACTTTTAATCTCATTTTTCTCATAACAATACTCACTTTTACCAGTCTCTTTTTCTTGCCAAATGTTCAATCTCAACATATTCAAGCTGATTTAACTAAAACAACATCATCATCCGACGAGTATGTCTTAGATTTTTGTGCAAGTCAAGAAGTTGCAACTAAATGCTCGTCAAGATCGGAATGTGGGTGTTCGTATCAGGCTTTCTGTCGAACGATGAATTTCACATTCACCATGAATTCACCGAATATCAAAAAAGAATTACTCGATCATTGCGGAATTCGATATCATATTCCAATCGAAATCAATCAGAATCTTTCGACTAACCTTCAATGTGAAATTATTTGTTCGATACCGTATTTTTGTCATGGTTTACGGTATGATAAACAAGTAGTAATTATTGTTGCCTATTCAATTTTATACGTTGTTGGTACGACTTTACTGTCGACAGCGAATGCTCTCGGTGCATCAATTGGTTTTGCTAGTTTACCTGATCGAAAACTATTCGGCAATCAACGTGTTTGGGGAACAATCGGCTTCGGGATATTTGCTTTTATTGCCAGTCGAATTTATGAATATTATCTTAGTGAATATGTTTATATAATTATGTTTGTGATTAGTTCGATTTTAACTGTAATAATAACATGTTTTATTCCAATTGAACAAAAGACAAAACCTGAAAATGACAAACAAACAAAAGTGAATTCATCAACAATAGTATCATTATTTAAGAATCTTGATATTTTTATCTTTCTTTCAATTGCATTTCTTTGGGGAATGTGTTTTGGTTGCATGCAACCGGTAAATGATTTTGCTCGAACGACGAAGAATAATCTTTCATGTTTCTTATTCTTTTCAGTATCTTTTCCTATTTATTGACGAAATTGCACCATGCCAATCGCGTTCTGTTATTGGTTTAATGTCGTTAATTGCAGCCATTTCAGAAGTCATTGCATTTTATCTTGCCAGTCGTGTCATTAAATTCTTCGGCACAAGCATGACATCAATTTTCATTTTTCTTGCATTTGCTGTCCGTTTTTCCGGATATTATTTCATTGTGAAACCGTACTTTTATATACCACTTGAAACCATGCATTTTTTCAATTTCGGAATACTCTACGTTCTTATGGCACAAAAAGCTGAAGCCATCGCACCTGCTGGTCTCTCGGGCACGTTACAAGGAATCGCTCATGGGGTCACACACGGCCTTGGTATGAATTGTGCATGTTGTTTGTTTTCGATTGAATAGGATTGTTATAGGTCGCGGTGTTGGCATGCTTGTTTCGTCGTTCATTTATTTAACAGTTCAACAACGTTTTCTATTTCTTGTTTTTGCGATTTTGAATCTAACGGCAGCAGTTATTTATTCGGTTTATTTTTTCTTTACTCGAAATAAGTCCGGTAAATCGGAAAACTAATTTTCAATGAACGAAAAAGAAAATCGAACGTTTTTTTCTTTAGAAAAAAATGCTCAAGATGAACCGCAAACTTTGTCACCAATGTTAACAACGAACGTAAATGAAATTGAAAATTAATATCTCATTTTACTTTTTCTCTTTTGTTCAAGTTTGAATAAATCAAGTATTCACTTTTCTAGCCAATTGCATTTTTAATTAATAACAAAATCGAGATGATCTTTTAATTAGTAGATTAAATTGCGCATTTTCATTTTTATTTTTCTTCTCGTTACATATTTCTATTTAAAAACTATAATTCAAATCAGGTAAAAGAAATGTTAGAAACGAGAATGAATATGTTCCTTGTTTTAATAGAATTTCTCGAGTGCTCTTCATCTTAAAATCTGATATCGGTTGAAACATGTATATATATATCGAGTTTTTCTCTTTTCAATATAATAATCAACTTGTAAATAAAACCGAGTAACTCAATTTGACAGACGAACGTTTCTTCTTTTCCATCATACGTTAATCCTTTCCGTTGAAGACGGAAGGAACCAATATAAATCCCCTGTCTATATAGCAAGAATCTATTGCGTTGTTGTTATCGTTCTTTTCTTTTTCATTAAAATTCTCGTCTACCTGCCAGAAATAAAAAAAAATCAAAAGAAAATATGTCGTCGTCTCTTGCTTTAAATAATATATTATTGTGGCATTTGTTTTTAGTATACGTATAAATAAATTAGTTGTTTTCTTTGACGAGTTTCTCTCTTTTTCTTTCTTTCTCTCGTTTTTTTCTCCTCTCTTTTTCTTGTTTCTTGTTGTGACCTTGTTACTTCTTTGCTTTCTAAAGAGAACGTCATAATACACTCAACACAATAGTGCGTTTTCTTTTCATCAAATAGTAAAGACGAAGCACAATGTGTATATTTGTGCGTTTTTTTTGCTCTCATAAAACTACTCTCTCTTACTCTTCAATTGCACATCGAGTAGATTTGATAACTATTCAGTTCTTTCCGTTTTCTAGATGTGAATGAAAGAAGAACAACAACAAAGAGAAAAGTAAAGAACTCAATTAGATAGAATGGAATCTCCATCAATGTTAAATCCAACGACAAATTCTGTTGATTTATCAACAAGAAAACCCGTGTCTTTATTTCATCGATATTTTTTTCTAATTAAAGGGCATTATTTTCTTTTTTTCTCGGCATTTGGCACACTCTATCCAATATTAAGTATAACATTACGTAGTCGTGGTCTATCGAATACGGAAATCTCTTATATCAATTTAATAATTCCATTTATTGTCTTTTGTACAAATCCATTGTGTGGTTTTCTTGCTGATCATACACGTCGATATTTATTTGTATTTAATATTATTCTTAGTTTAGGAACAGGATTTTGTTTGGCTTTATTTCTTCTCCCACCCATTCAAACTCATGATATTCAAGCGAAGATTATTTCTTCGGATCGAACATGGTTAGATTTCTGTGCAAGTGATGAAGTTGGAAGTAAATGTTCATCGAGATCTGAATGTGGCTGTTCGTATCATGCTAATTGTCAATCAATAAATTTCACATTTGCAATGAGTCCATCACATATAAATAATAAATCCGATTGTGGAGTTGATTATCGTGTTCCAGTAACTCAATCACGTTTATCATCATCGATGACTTGTCAAATAACATGTTCGATTCCTCATTTTTGTCAAGGCAATCGTCAATCGAATCAAGTTTTGCTTATTATTGCCTATTCGATTTTATTCGTTTTGGGAACAAATTTTATTTCGAATGCGATTACACTCGGTGCATCAATTGGTTTTGCATTTTTGCCACGTCCCGAACTGTTCGGACAGCAACGTGTCTGGGGAACAATCGGCTTTGGTCTATCTGCATTTCTTGCAAGTTTAATCTATAAAATCTTTCCTACTGAATTCGTCTATATTATCATGTTTTCAATTGTATCCGTCATTTGTATTATAGTAACAAGTTTTATCGGTATTCATCCGCATAAAAAACATGACAACAACAAATCTGGACAAGAACTAACTGAATTACCAGTTAAAAATGAATCGGAAAATAAAAAATCGAAATTTTCCATTCTATTACCGTTACTAAAAAAACTCGATGTTATTATCTTTCTTTCGTTGACATTTATTTGGGGAATGTCCTATGCAGCTCTTGATCCCGTATGTCAAATTGATTGATATTGACGAACAAAAAGCAAAAGTCTTCTTCTTTTTTTTCGGTTTTTTAGTATGTCTATTTATATGTTGATGAAATAGCTCCATGTTATTCTCATTCAGTCGTTGGTTTAATGTCATTAATCGCATCGATCTCTGAAGTTCTTGCATTTTATTTAGCAGCATCGATTATCAAATGTCTCGGCGTGAATTTATCGTCGATTACTATCTTTCTCGCTTTTGCTTTACGTTTTCTTGGATATTATTTTATTCGTCGACCTTATTTTCTTTTATTTGTTGAGTCAATGCATTTTTTCAATTTCGGAATTCTCTACGTTTTAATCGCTCAAAAAGCGGACTCGATCGGTTTGTGTTTCTTTGAAATTCTCTTTGAAATTCTCTTCGAAAAACAAAACCAAACGAAAATATTTTCTTCTAGCTCCGCCAGGTTTCTCAGGGACACTACAAGGCATTGTCTACGGCGTTTCATTTGGCCTAGGTCGAGGTATCGGTCTAATTGCGTCATCATTCATTTACACTCGTCTACAATCTCGATTATTATTTCTTATATTTGCATTATTTAATGTCATCGCTGCTGTTATCTATGGAATTTATTTCTTTATACGTCGAGAGAAATCATCGAAATCTCAACGATTACCTATCAATACGAATATTCCAAAAATAGTTATCGATCCTGGTAAATTTTTGTTTTCTTAATGTTTTTGTTTTGTTCGAAATTTAGAATTTTATTTTCAGCTGAATCGACAGTGCCCGAAGATTCATTACTTATGTCTACTTCGAGCACATAAACAAATCTCTGCTTTACACTCAGATATTTTGACACAAAACAATCGACAAATGACCGTTTTAGCTTTTTCTTCTTAATCCTGTGTTATATAAAATAATCTCATGAACAAATTATCAGGCGTGATATTATTATTATTATTATTATTATTATTTTTTGTTTCTTAATGAATAAAATCTTTTCTTTAATCACGACAAAAAGGAAAATCTCTTTTTCTTTCTATTGCTTGTCGGGATTGACTGATTGTATTGCATTATCTGTGATTTCAAAAATCCAATTGTTCTTTGGCGAATTAACACCTTCGAATGGTTCTTTCAATTCGATTGTTGTCCCATCGAATTTCTTGACACGAATCAAACTAATACCTTTATGATATTTTGCATTGGTTTCACCGTGTTCGAATTCTTTTTCATCGATTTTCTCTTCTTCGCCTGCTGCTAATTCGATATCAGCAATTTCATGATGATGATCTTCGAAACCTGTGAACTCAACTTGAATTGTCACTTCAGTATCCGTATTATTCTTTAATAAACACGCATGGATTATTGCCGGTGCACGAGCACTGTATCCAGCTGAATTACTCATCTGAAAAAGAAAAAAAGACACACATTTCTATCACAATTCATTATGAGGCATGTTGTTCAAACGATGGCATGAGCATTTATCTTTTTTTATATGACTCTCATCTGTTTCATGTTGAACTAATTCCATATCAGAGAAAACTTCTATCGGTGAAATTAAACGTTGAGCGTATTCGCTAAGAACGCGAACATAATAGCAAAGAATGTGATTTGGAAGGAGATTTCGTTGAGTAAATCGTTGAGCACGTTTGATTATCGCTTGAACCTAAAGTAAAAACGAATGTTTCTTTCATCAAATCGTGAATCTCATCATTTACTTCGTTGTCATGTTCTTTGGCCCATTGAATTTTTTCGAGCAAATCCGATAAATCTCGTTTAATCGGCAGAAAATGCTTGTTGGGCAAAAGATTTCGATAGAAATGCTCGTAGAAAGGACTCGACTGTTTCAAAATAAGTCCATCGCCCCCGAGCAAATAAGCAAGTCGATAGGACGCAACTGTTCCATCAAGTGAGATTTGATATTTATAATCGAAAAACTTCGGCATCGGAACATATTCTGCTAATGGTTCGAATTCCGATAATCGATCACGAAAGAAAAACATGCGCGTGAGATTAGCATCGAGAACATCGGCATGATTTCTTCCGAGACGAACAAGGTCAAGTCGCTCCTTCAAAAGAAAAAAGCAAAAAGATGAATTTAAATTTTTTTCTAAATTTAGCATTACTTGATTACTATCACGACCACGAAAGAAACCTTTGGATATTTTTTTCGACCAAGGTTTATGTTTGATCGTACTCATGGTGAATATGTCCAGTGAAGTTCGAGCGAGCATTTGTAATGTTGCTTCAGTGATTTCGTAGGTGGGAAGAACGATATCATGAGTTTCGTCCGAGCCACACCAAGAGAGAATGGGCAGTGGATCATCGCCAATACTCAATGGATAATCGCCGAGATTCATGAGAAATTCGATGTCAGGCAAAATGACCTAGTGAAATATGAAATTGAATATAATTGTTTGAAGATTTTTTTAGAAATACTTTTCGAGAAAGTGAGAGTAGAATCGCATCGGAGAACATTTTGAAATCTACATGTTCGCCATAACATTTTCGATAGATCTATTCAAACATTTCTTCTTTCATGCAAGACAAAAACAAATGTGTTTTTTACTTGATTATTCTTAATTACATAATGACAGAGTGCATACGTTCTCGGATGTTCAAAGAATTTTTCCTTTGCTCGTTTCATTACTTCTCTCATATTAATCTTCTCGAAGACTTTCAAATCTGTTTGTATATGCGCAGCCAATGGTAGTGCTGAACATTCCAATGAATCAAACCATTGTGTCAGATTCTTTTCCGGACAATAACAACCATCGGAATACAAATGACCTTTGATCGTATGCTCGATATCTTCATTACCGAATCGAATGAATAGATGAAGATCTTCAACGGATTCGTAGAGACGATATCGAAAGAGATAAGTACCATCTTGAAGATCATCGACTTTACGATAGCTATGCGCTGATAATTGATCGGATACACGAGTTAAATGAAATTCAATTCGATCGATTGATTGAGATGAATAATTTAGCCTAGAATTGAATTTTTGTTTGCGTTATTAAATCGAAAGAAAAACAAAAGTCTTTTTTTTTTTTATTTACTTTCGTCCTTTGAGATCACGAGATTCGAGATAAAAGTAACGGACAGGTACTTGAAATGAAGCTTGAAGACCAGGTCCGTAGAGTCGAGATTGACTAAAGATTGTCGGAAGAAATCCAAGAAGAAAAATTAATATCAACGCCATGTTATTCTTTAAAAAAATGAAGCAACAAAAGCAAAATAAACATAATAATGTTACATTTCTTGTGATTCATCAACACTATAAATAAACGAACTCATTTATAAAGAGAGGGCAGCACCAGATGGCTTTTCTTTTATTTGTGCCAATTTTTATTTTTTAAAAACAAAAACGAAACAAAATGCACTAACCTAAGTGGTCAACAAGAAAAAAAGTCATAGTTGGATCACTAATAGATCTTGGCTGTATTGCTGTTATTCTAGTTATTGTCGTAGCTGTAGTGCTAACTAGATCATCAGGCGGTACAACAGCACCATCTTCAAGTGGAATTTCTCTATCTGTAGCTTGGTTATTTGATAATACAACTACAGATTCAACAGGTAATTACAACGGTTATTTAGTAAACGGTGCAACTTATGGTACAAGTACTTCGTGTCTTCAAAGAACGAATGCAACAATTAATATCGGCTCAACTCAACTTTTATTGACTAAAAATTATTTTTCAGGTTATATTGATAATTTAAGAATAGTTACACGAGCTAAATCAGCAAGTGAAATCTTATCTGATGCATCATTAATCGCATATTATTCATTTGATTTACCTTCACCTAATTACGATAGTGGTCCAAATGGTTTACATGGTTCATCAGTAAATACTGCATCAGTAACTGGCCGTGTTAATCAAGCAATGAGATTTATCGGTTCATCATCTTATTTTCAAGCATATGGATTTTATCAATTAGGATATGGTGTTAATCATCATAGACCATTTTCAATTGCTTTGTGGATTAATCCAACATCGACTGCTCCATGCGTATTTCTTCAACAATCGACAACAGCTACTGGCGGTTCATGCATTAATATGTGAGGTTTTTGGACATCCAGTGTTTCAACAACTCAAACAACTCGAATAGTAGCACAAGGTAATGGTTGGCCAGCAATCATCGGACCTTTTATAACTATAAATACTTGGACTCATATTTTATGGACATTTAGTCCAGCGAATGGATATGCATTATATGTTAATGGAAATTATTTTGGTACGCTTGCTCATTTTACATTCAGCGCTTCTACAGCTATTACATGGTTACAATTAGGATATAATTTTGGTTGTTCAGTTGGCTATATAACCAATGCGGCTTATCAAGGTTCAATCGACGAAGTTTATTTGTATAATCGAGAATTATCAGCTACAGAAGTTCGAACATTGGCCAATCCATAAAAGATATTTCTCTCATAAAAAATATCGGTCATCGTCCTCATCGTCGTCCTAATGGAACTAATCAACTCTTTTGTTTTCATATGCTTTATAAGAATATTTTTTGCACTTTTTTCAAAGTTTTTAATAATAAGCATGCAGAAAATTGAGAAAAAAAACAAAATTCTTGTCGGCCTTCACTCTCACTTCGGAATTATGCATTTAATCGATGTACATGCACTATATATGTAAATAATCATATGGATGACCAATTCGATACATGAAATGAACGAAAAATCAAATAAAATAAAGATGTCAAAACTTGTAAAATCGTTCGCAAAAATCTCTAATTTAAAACTGACCTATAATCAGAGATGCTTTTGTCAATAGGCATATTTTAAGACTTATCAGCTAT
>Ga0209930_1000370_pt1 | contig 123099 bp, 111 predicted proteins | sample ThiBiot_500_biof_2_FD_183948 | JGI IMG/M metagenome (GOLD analysis project Ga0209930, IMG submission 183948) | Wastewater bioreactor microbial communities from Cape Town, South Africa - Thiocy_cont_500_biof (SPAdes) | ecosystem: Engineered > Bioreactor > Thiocyanate-remediating >...
GTTACAATGGCGTTCTTGATTACTCGTTTTATGCTCAAGCTTTTATTTCGATGCTTTTTATTCATGCTTCGTATCGACGACAAGGAGTTGGCTTAGCTTTGATGAAACATTTACAAGAATCAGTTCCACCATCATCGAAGAAGCTTTTTACATCAACAAATTTATCAAATCTACCAATGCAATCGTTATTAGCTCAACTAAATTTTAAACTGTCTGGAGTTATTGAAAATTTGGATGAAGATGATCCAGAACTCGTCTATTTCAAACCTTTATCAATATAGAATATGTTTAGCAAAATTCATCAAGAAAACCCGATTATACTATAACGATGAGTGTCAAGATATTAAATGACGCTGAGAAACTTGGTAATGCTGAATATTTTTGTTGAATTATTCGTAAAAATTATTCTATTCATTCTATGAAATAAAATAATACGAACATTGAAGACATCAGATTAGATCGCGGAAATGCTCTTGTTCCTTGAATTTTTTATACCCTCGAAAGCACTCCAAGAGAAACATGCTTTCAATGTGCATTGAACTATTCAATCCGAAATGAAAGCTCAAGTGTACTTCAAGTCCTTTTTTTAGTTCTTCTATCTATTAAAAAATGATGAATAAGATGACATTTTTTACTCAATATATATATGCCACCCATCAGAGTTTTTTTCGATTATAATATCCTTTGAAGATGCATTCATGGTTGTTTCTTGGTTTACTTGTTCATGGTATCTATTCTATTCAAATCGGACAAATATTAAATGTTGTTCTCCGTCTTCAATCTTTCTCAACTCTAAATATTCTCAATGGTACAAGAGAAGAATGTCTTTGTGCGATGATATTCTCATCAAACATCACCATGATCAATTATTTTTCTAATAACACTTGTCAACTTTTCTCGAACCAATCTCTGATCAATACTGATTTCTCCTACAATATTGATCTCAACAGTACATTTTACTTTCTTCAATTACCAACTACAACAACATATATTGACTGTGCTCAAGGTTAGCGCATCATTATCAAAAATTTTACAAATTTCTTTTGATAACTTTCCTGAATGCTAAAAATATGTTCCTGTGATTGTTTTAGAAAATCCTCCTCTCGAAGGTACAACCGTATTTGGAAATGCCAATGGTACTGCAGGAAATTCATTGTTAACTTTGAGTATACCGCGAGGTGTTACAATCAGCAGTGATGATTCCATGGTGATTTCTGATCAAACCTATGACAGAGTCTTACGTGTAGCTAATAATACAATTTCTGGTGTAATTGTTGCGAACAGTACATCAGGAGCATATACACGAAGAGCTATCCTCGATAGTTCATTGTTAAACTTATATTTTATGCAAACCAATTTGTGTGCAATCAGAAAATCTTATAATGGATCATTTAACAGTACTATTATATTTGGTGGCGAGTGTTTCGCAGATTCGGGAATAAATGGCGGCAATGGTGCAAATTTTTGCATGGATTCAGCCGATAATTTTTACATTTCGGACTACTGGCGGCATCAAGTCATATACTGGCTAGTTCATAATGCCACTGCAATTGTAATCGCTGGTATACCTAATGTATCGGGCAGCGATAGTCAACATCTCAATAATCCTCTAGACGTGGCAGTCAATGACACACAAGGAGTGATCTATGTGGTTGATTCCAATAATCATCGAATTATGCGTTACATTATTGGTTCCTCGAATGGAACAGTCGTCGCTGGTGGCAACGGTCTAGGCAATGCACGCAAGTAAGTTTCCAGAAACACGAAATATATCTAATTCTTTTTCACCAAACAGTCAGCTTAATGCACCTACTGGTCTCTGTATTTCAAAAAAAACAAACGCAATCTACATAGCAGATGCGAATAATCACCGAGTCGTACGATGGTATGTGGGCGATTATCAGGGCACAACGATCGCAGGTCAGTCACAACATAATTACTATTTCCTATCAAATAATTCTAAATTTCATTCTCGTTCTTTTCCGTCCTAAAAAGGTGCTTGTAATGGTACAGCTGGCACTAGTCCACTTCTTCTTCGATATCCACGAGCTGTCAGCCTAGATAACAATGAAAAATATCTATATGTTGCTGATACCAGCAACAATCGGATTCAAAGATTCACACTGTATTAATGGCAAATTATTGCTCTGCTTTAAATGATATAAATCACCAATCAAAATAGTGAAAAAACCTCTTTGATATACTTTAAAAATAAATATCTATCGATGGACTACGTCAAAAGTTACTTGTATAGATTATGGAAATGGTTTATTTACAGAAAAAATATCTTGTCCTCAGCTATTATGTAACTTTCAAGGTCTGAGATGCATTATCTTCTGGCTCTTTTTCGCTGTATATGAGAAAAACGTTCCTATATAGTCTAATTATGTTATGCTGCATCTTCTGGAATATTTTATTTTTTCTGGTAAAATTCAATAGTAGTTAAACAAACAAAATGTTTCTCTCGAATATCTCTCACATACTATTCATAATCTGCTTGAGATTTCTTATTATTCATGAATATCATACTATTAGTTGTATCTCGACATTCAGACAATTATACTTCAGGATCATTCCGATCGTTCTCTTTCAACCAACTGGCATAATCTTCACAACTTTTATTTTTGTGCACAGCATTTCATTTGCGACTGCATTGTTGACATTGTAATCTTCGTTTTGTTTTCTTGATTGGTTTAGAAGGGAAGATGAGATTCGGTTCGAATCGGACATTATCAACTGCACTTTTAAATATTGTCAGAAATGAAGTCTCAAAAATCTCTGTTATTTCAAAAGATTCGATGATTTCCTTTTTTTAGGAAACCTAAACATACCTCATTCTATAGAAAAAAATTGAAGACTAAATTTTATTTTCTAGGTTTTTTAGAATATATTCCAATAGCTAAATAGAATTCGAAATTCTACAAATGCCCATATAAATTTATCGGTAAATTCATATCAAGCATTCCTAGAATGTTCTTCATAAAACTCTATAACCTATGTTTTGATTTACAGAATTGTATGTTTTTGTATAGCCTGTTTAGATCGTCATGATTATTTGGAAGATAATTTCTTAATATTTCGAGCGCTTTCTCAAAGTGTAAAAGTGCAGTTGAATGTTGTTGCATCGATTGGTACACTGAACCAATGTCATCATGTAAAATACCTAGATTGAAATCATTGGATTGGACAGATTTTTGTTGTAGTCCGAGTGCCTTTTCCAAGTGTGAGAGTGCTGCAGAATATTCTCTCATATTGCGAAGTAGCTCGCCAATGTTGCTGTGAGACATGACTAGATCACGATGATTATGCGGCAGAGATTTTTCTAGTATTTCGATCGCTTTTTCGAAATGTGAAACTGCAGGTGAATAATATCCCGTCGACCGAAACACATCACCCATGTTGTTGTATAGTGCGGCCAGATTGGGATGATTTGGTGGAAGAAATTTTTTCGATATTTCAAGTGCCTTCTTCAAGTATGGCGATGCTGCTGAATACTATCCCATCGATTGGTATACCAGTGTAATGCGACTAGACTTGGATCATCAGGTTGCAAAACGTTTTCGGACATTTCGAGTCCCTTTTTGGAGTGCAAGAGTGCAGTTGGATAATCTCCTAGCAATCGATACACATCACCAATACTAGTTTCGACCATGACTATGGTTGGATCATTAAGTGGAAGACGTTTTTCGAAGATCTTGAGGGCTTTCTCGAGATATGAGAGAGCAGTGTTTCGATCACCCTTTCTAGATATGATGATTCCTAGTTGAGCAAGAAAGCATGCATTTTCAATCGAATCGATGTTGGTCATTGGCTCTAAATTTGCTCTAGAAATTTCTGCGGCCTTATTGAATTCACCCATTCAGGTTGCCCTTTGATCTCCTCACGGATTCGAAATACGGTGTTCATCGAAAATAGGAACTCTTTTTCCAAATCTTTAAAATGACTGTCCTCATCTACCGATGCAAATGAAATCGCGGAGATCGACGGATCGACTTGTATTTCAAAGAAAACACCTGTCGAGGACTATCTGCATATGTATATGCAATTAGTCGATCCTCGGTTGTTGATGGAAGCATTAAGCATACCTTGCCCTCGATAGAGAGTAAGTCGCTTATGTTTATCTATTTTCGAATGCAGTTCTTCAATTTGTCGATGAAGATCACGAACAAAGAAGCCCATCTTAAGAATAATATCGATGTTTTGAGTACGAAGTGCTTTGTTGAATATCGAAAAGCAAATGATGGACCATAGCTTCGTTCGAATTCACCTATCAATGCGATCGTTGACTCATTGTCAATATGCTGTTCAAGACAGAACGAAACAAAATCTTCCCTTGCTGCTACGTTGTCATATTCCATTTTGAGAAGGATTCCTTTGAATAATTGCGAGTACATAAAAGTTTCATTTCACTGAAGACACCCTTCAATTTGTAATACTTGGGGGTCCACTGTTCATATGCCGTTGGATGGGCACACAATAAATAGATTGCGTAGAGCTGATGTATATTTTGGATGAGAGACACGAATTGTTCATCAAAACTACCAGACACAATCATTAAAGCTTTTTCGTTTTTCATGTCAGTGAGATAGTCGATACATTGAGTTTGAATCCAACCAAATGACAATAAAATTCTCGAGAACAGGTTGTTGCGAATTCTTCGATGACATGCTGCTATAGTTAATAACCTTTTCTTTTACACTAATTTATTTTATTAGTATAAATTTACTCTTGACCGAGAAACTTGTCACTTTGGAAGTATATCTCCACTTGATTTATTACGCTTCGTGAGAAAAAAATGTGTTACTATCTTATCTTCTTATAATCGAAACAAGTTTCTTTTATTATCTTAGTTTTGTTGGAAAAAAAATTTTTTTTCGTAGTTCTATGTAAAAGTCTGTTTTCTTCCAACTTGCAAAATTTAAAATTCATCACATTCTCATCAATACTGACGAAGTATTATCATCAGCTAATAATAAACATCATTGGTGAATGCTCGAAAAGCAAAAGAAGATTTGCATATTCGTGTTTTTCAGACGTAGAACTAGAATAGAATTATTTATTTCATTTGAAAAACATTCTTCTGATAAATCCTTGATTTTTTTTGTAAATTTGAAATTTTGGATTTGGCAACTCGGAGCTTGACTTCCAAAATTTTTTAATTGTCAGTAAATCGAGTCGAAATAAATTTACATTCTTTGATCTTTGCACATGTGTTTTTGAGTCGTTCTACTTTTCTTTCTTTTCACTGTTAAATACTGACTTCTACGTGAACAGATTATTCTTTATTCTCATTAAAAAAATAACAGACGATAACTATGCAATCGAATAGTGTGATTGTTTTATTGGTGTTCATAGCTGCAAGTTGTATCGCACGAAGTATTAGAAATTGAGGGTGCTGCTATTGAGAATAGTCCATTATTTCGTATATGCGACATTGCTTTTACCTATTTCGCCGACTTAAATCCATCGAGTTTTAATAGTACTTCTAGTATGTATTTGTTGAATAATAAGATTACTACAGTATGCTTGCCTGACAAAGAATTTGATTATCAAGCAACTGGTCATCTCTATTTCGGTGACTATACTTTTAACGGTACTGCAAGTTTGTGTCAATGTAAAAATCTCTGGTTATTATTCACTTATTCCCGACGGTTCATGTTATGATTTTGGGCTTGAAGCTGCACTTTGCCGACAATAATATTAAACTATATTTTATGACTATGAAAGAAAATGTTAACAATGATTTCTTAAAGTGGGATGAGTTAAAAGTAAAATCAATTTTCATCAGTATAATTCAATATAAACGCAGGACAAATTTTCTTGTTATTTTCTGAATTTCTGCAAGACATAAAGAAATCAAAAGCACATGTACATATAGTCATTTAATTATAAGCACTACCTTGCTCAATCAATCTCTCCGATTTGACTGATACTATCACAGTAGACAGGTCTCACAGAGCTGTCATAATTATGGTCTATCGGTACCATTTAGGAAGTTTCATAGAAAGACAACTGCAGTAAAACCTCTCTATAATGAACACACATGTGCCAAAAATTTGTGGAAAATGATTATATTGGATGCAACATACTCTAACACTCAAAATCTAATTTAATTAATGTACAGAGAAAAATAAAGTATTTTTTCCGTTTATTTTACATCCTAATCGTGTTTTCCTTAAACAATATGACAAGGATATGTATCGGTTAATATGGAAGATGTCAAAAATGGCGTTATAATCCGTGTTTTTTTTAAAGATTTTCATTTTCATCGTTTTTAGATAAACTGATTAATCTATCACCTATATGTTATCTATTTCATTGCTACTTTTGATCTCCTTGATGCAACGAGTTGTTTTTTAATGAATAATTTTTTAGTAAAGTAATTCAGTATTACCATTTTTTTCTATATTTACATGTAAACTGCACTTCATATATGTTCACTCTGTGGAGGTTTTTCTACTGTAGGGACCGAAAAAACTGTTCATTGTTCAGAATTGAGAGGTGCTACTGTATTTGAATAATTGAAACCAGAGAAATTTTTTTGATTGCTTGGTTAGATCTTTCGTTAATCGTTGATACTGATCGAAGAAGTTCAATGTCTGTAGTTGGTTATCAACAAGAGCTGTTTGTTCTTGAATTGATTCACATAATTCAGATACAGTATTATAAATGCCAATTTTTTTCGGGTATTCATCTGCTAACTGTTGTTACCTTTCTATTTCCGTACAATATATAAATATTGAATCTACTTATCGTAATTTGACAGTCTGTCGTAATATATATGATGCATGGTCACCAAATGTAACTAAAAAGATTTTTTTTTCACTGCTTTGAATATAAGAGACACAGGTGCAGAGCTGTATAAAAAAATAACGTAATGATTAATTTTTCTTAGCTTTTCTTGCGTCTTTCGTACATGTTCGCATTCAATAATATTTGGATCAAACCAAATCAATGTGATATAGTTTCTTTATTTTCTTTTGGAGTTACTGTTGCTTGTACGAAAGCCATTCGATTGTTCCTTGTTTATCGATCGTTCTTCAATCATATGATATATGTAAACTCTCGGTTTGTTTTATTTTAAAAAGAACATAAAAAATTATTAGATCTCCTCTATGTCATTTGATTAAATAGCATGGTTGATACGTATATCTCTGGGTTCTATACTTTTTTAACTTTCAAATTAATGAATTGTTTTTAAAATGAATAAAACAAATATACAATATGAAAACGATCGTTTATTTGCCATACTAAGCGTCACTTTATCATGAAAAATATTGGTTATGGGTAGTAGATTTTCAATATTGGCACCAGTTAATGTAAAATTAATTGTCAATGGATAATCTTTTCGACTGAAATCTAAATCATTAAATTCAAATTGAATCGATTTTTGCCATCGAATTGATCGCTGTTATATTTGTTAACACAGGTAACATATCAGCAGTAAATGGAATTTTCTTTTCGACATTTATTGTCGAACAAATGAAAACTAAGAATATTAAGTTCAATTTATACTTCATCTTAATCGTTTTGATTCAAGCAAATATTCGACACAAAAAACTTGAGAGTGATAAAATTATAATGTATGTATATAGTTATAAGAGTGAGATGAGGCATTGTTGATGTTATTGTCACGAGAAGAAAAAAAAATCTTGTTCAAATATTTCTTGTTCGTAGATGCCATACGATGAGTAATTTATATCATATAAAAATGTAGAGAGAAATGCTAATATTTGCTAATTTCATTCTTCTCCATCTAATTCTTTTACTCATGTGATGTCATATATGACTGTTTTTTAGAGCGATTTTTCGTCACACAATAAAGTCTTCTAATTCTATCCAAATAATTCTATATTCGTTTGATTATTTATTTTCTCATCTATGGATAGATTCTATGAATTAAAATATAAACGTCGTCGAACACCATTTCGATATTGTTTGATAGTTCGACGAAATTGTTTTTTGTAAAATTTCGATGGTAGAATAAAAATGACGAACGTTAACATAGGTGGAATAAATGATACAAAATATGCACATAGATATAGCCAAGCATCACTTTCTAATTGCATACATGTTCGAATAAATGTTAAAATTAAACGTGGTAATGCAAGAAGAACAAGAACAATTGGTGCAATAAGAATGTGTTTATGTTCTTGAAATTGTTTTCGTATAATTGTTTTATAAGATTGATCCCGATGAAGATCTTGTTGTTGATGAGATTTTTTCACGATTAAAATAATCGATGAAATTAAATTAAACAGAAATGGACCGAGAAAATGTATTGTATGTAGAAGAGAATCGTAGATTTGAAAAGTTGATCCATAACGAACAATACACCAAATTCGTTTGATTTGATATTCATCTTCATTATTGTCATTATCTTCGGTAATTATATGTCGAGATATTGGATCATGAATTGAAGTCAAAATAACAGAAATTATCAAGAAACAGATGAGCCGTTTAGCTACTTTTATACTTCGGTTTTTACTAAACTTCACGCCTTGAATCGTTGTTAGAGCACGTTCAGTTGCAACACATGCATTCAACCATTGATCTAAACAAAGGCAAATTCGAATAAGAAAATCCAATGAATAACATTGAATTTGTAAGATTAATATATTTGTTAAAATTGTCATCTGAGTTAAAAGAACAAACAGAAATTTCAATGCAAATAGAATCATTAGAATAATTATTGTTATCGATGATCCAAATAGATACAAACCACAGCCAACTTCTTGTACAGATTTATTTTTAAATGTAATCAATGAACATATTCCATTAGTTAATCCTAGTAGCATAAAAATAATTGTTAATACTAATGTTACTTTAATGATAATTGATTGATGAGAAAAGATTTTTGTCGGTAGAATAAAGTAGACAAGAATAGAATCTAATGATAGACCAAATCCACTTGTACGATATTGACATTGACGACCGTAAAAACATGGTTTACATAAACACATTGCTCTCGTCGGACATGTTGGATGATCTTGAAGACATTGACCACCATTTTCACATTCACTTTGACCAAAACAATCATAAGTTAAATTATGATCAAATTGAAAACAATTGGCTAATTTTTTTCCATAGAAATCATAACAAATACATAGATGAACTTCATCATGAAAACATTTCAAATTTAATGATAGATTTTGACAAGGTAAATGATAGTATTTAATTCGACGAATCAAATGCCATTTGATAATTGTTGAATTGAATAATTCAGTAATATTTGAACAACGATCAGATGAATCGATTATTTTATTGATGATCATTGATGTTGTAGGAGTTCTATTTTGAATATGCACTAAATAATATGTCTTGTTCAATAATTCAAGAAAAACAAGATGAAATATTTGTGACCATTGAATTAAGATTGAATGTGTTTCTTTTGAAATTGTTCGAAAAGTAGTTGATCTTCGCATTCCGATTGTTAAACTTCCCTTTGTTAATATTTCATGAAAATGAATAAATATATATTTTTCTATTTGAATGAAATCATTTTTAAAAGAAATATTCAATTGATTGTCTCTTTTTTCACATTGATCACCACTAAATCCATTCGAACAAAGACATTTGAATTTTCGATTAGATATCAAACTATTATCATCTGAAATACCTTCACTACCATTGAAACATGTCGATTGAAAACTATTGTTCAAATAACATCGAGATCCAAATTTATTCTTTGGACAAACACAAATTGATCGATTATTTGCTGATTTACCCAAACAAATCGAATCAGATGAACATTGACAATGGTGAGAAATTTGACAATATTTTCCTGACCATCCTTTGTCACACTGACAAAAGGTATAATTTTGAATATTATTCCAATATTTAATGCATCGACCATGACGACATTTCCGATTAATACAACTCTTATCCCTCACATTACTCGGTGGAATTTGTACGAGATATGCTAGACGATGAACAGGTAAAAATGGAAATTGAACTGAATATAAAATACTTCCTCGATATTTTAATGAATCTTTTTCATAAAAATCAATATGTATAGCATATTCTCGATTCGATTGTTTCGGTCGAGTTGAATAAAGTAAATAGACATTGAATTTTGCTTGACAATCAGTTAATGATAAGAAACTAAGTTGTTCAACTGAATGAATAATCCTTTCAGTTGTATTATCAATTAGTTGAATGACAATTGCAAATAATGTTCGTGCTGAATTAGACAAAGCTTGAAATTTTAATCCAAGACTAATTCGTTGATTTTGATATTGACATAAATGACCATAATAGTTTGGTGGACAAAGACATGTTGATGTTTGAGATGCATTTTTCAGAGTCGATGAAAAACGAATAGGAAGACCAAAACCACAATGATATCGATCCAATATCGACGTTGTTTGTTCAGGTAATGCATCAACTATTTTAATTGTGCTGCTTTTAACCAATGTTTGCATTCGAAAAGTTTCATATCTAGTTAGTTCGAAGTATTTACGTAGAATTGTATCTCTGCTAATTGGATAAAAGATATATCCACGTACCGTACAAAATCTTTCATCATCAGCATTTCGACAATGATTTTGACCATCACATAAGTCCTCTTGCGAAATACACAAATGAAATGTTTGATTTGAACAATAAAAATATTGAAATTGTTCATTAATTTGCAAATTAATTGGTAATGGAACATTCCGTTGACATAATGGCTCATCAAGACCACCAAGACAATCAATATGACCATTATTTATTTTTTCATTTGATATACACATAGGTTGATTTGTCTCATATGAAACACAAAAACGTTCATTGATAGAACATTTCAATGGATTATATGTGTCACAACCAAGTTCGTCTTCAATAGTTTGACAATTCCATTCTCTATTACATCGAGTATAAATGTTGTTACATTCCCAATATTGACATTCAGTTTCATCCGTATGATTTTGTCCATCAATAATGATTGGTAATAATTCAGAATATCCATCACAAATATGTTGAAATATGATAGTATTTGGAAGATAGATTATATCAAGATTTTCATCTTCACACTTTGCCAGTCTGTGTTCTTCGCGACATTCACATAAATCATTTTGAACATAATTTGAAGGAATATATTGATTTGAATTTTGACATTTAAAATGATTTTTATCTAAGATATTTAAAACATCAGTAGTATGAGTCAATGTAATATCTTCATCATCCATCAATGGACAATCATATATAAAATTCATTAAACGATAAATTGATATATATTTTGATGAATTATAACATTGATACATCGTTGATCGATTAAAGTGTTCAGTTGTATAGTTGAAATTCATATGAAATTTCTTTAATTTATTGTGTAATTCATCTAAAATACCTAAATGCAAACTCTGTCTTGTATTACTTGAATAATCATGTTTTGATATAATTTTTGAAATATGAACACATGTCAAATTATGAAAAACAATTTTTGAAATATTGATAAAAATCTGTTGATAAACTGTTGTTTTATAACACATATAAACTTGTTCCAGTGAAATATTTGTACAATCATATGAATACTTTTTATGATAAGCTAAATAAATATTTCCAAATAGAATTGGACTATTGTAATAAAGAATCATATCTGGACAAGTTGTTTCGAGAAGATTTTTGCAGATGTTTGATTGACAGAATTTTGAACAAAACGAATTCGTTCTTTGTTCGATATTGATTAGACATATAAATGCAGACCAACAATTATCCGAATATAAACTTTTATTATTTGAATGCAATATGTTCAATAGTTGGCTTCTTTGATCTTCAAAATATCTAGATGATAAACGTTTATGAGTTGATATTTTATCTGCACATCTTAAGACTGAAATATAATTTGATTCGCATCTGTATGGCATATTATGATGATTGTTATTGCTAGGTATATCAATACAATCAGGAATACTAGACATATCTTTATCAAATGATTTCGGTATACATTGCCCAAACTGACATCGTTGTTCATTTTCATTACATTGATTGATTTCAAGTTGCCAACAATCTTTTTCATCTATTCCATCATTTAAACAATTAACGATTCCATCACATATATCTGTCCATTGTAAACAGGATAATATTGTATCATGTTCACATTGTAAATGCTTATAACAAGTCAAAGTTGGTGAAACATGATATAACGAACTATAAAATCCTTTAATAAGATCGTAAAAAGATGAGTAATGTGATGAGTAATGTATCAATTGATATTCACAATGAGAACCAAATCTTGGTAATGTACAATTATAAAATCGTTTGTTTGATAATGATGTGTCATTGGTATTCAGATAGATTTGATAATCTTCAATCAAATCAATCGGTGTTGACCAAGAATACAATTGTTCAGTAGTTATATTTTGTTGCTTAAGTTTAGAAAATGTTAAACTTGGTAAATTATTATTGATCATCAATTGAAATTGAGATGGAAATTCACTGAGACAATAAAAGACATTTTCCCATTCATTTGGTTCGTGTGCGTTGAGAAAAACCATTCGTATACAATCATGAAAAAATATGTCTTCATTCTCATTGATCCAACCTGTATAATATAGATTTAAATGAAGATGACCATTGATTAAACGAATAATAATAAGAGAAAAAAAAAATTTTGAAAAAAACATCTCACACTTCTCACTTTGCAAATCAATAATACATGATGCTCTATTTATTGTATTTAATTTATCCATCCATCTGTTATCAAATATTATCACTCAATCAACATTAATTTTTTTTAATCAAGAACAACTTTCAAATGTTTGTTCCGTTATTTGCTTTTTTGCAATTTTATTTTGGATAAGATGAACAAGATTCATATGCTTTGATAGAGAATAATCACTTCTTTGCGTTTTATATCAACAATGAAAATATCGGATCGGAGGTCGATAGAAGTGAAACACACCGCGTATCATAAAAACATAGTAGTTATGAAAACATCCATAGTTTTGTTTAGTTTTTCTAGCTTTTACTCATTTCAAAATATCTCTTACGATTAGAGACGGATGATGAGCTTCTTTGGCACATAATGCAATAGAACCTACCAAAAAAAATCTGTTTGGACACTTTTGGTTTGTCTGAACTAAAGATATTTAACTGTGAAGACTTCGTGATTATCGAATTTACATGAAAACATTTAAATTAGTCAAATAATCTGTTCAAGAGTATGAAATTGAAATTTTGAAAGCTCTCAGAAAGATTTATCGTGATGAAATAACTTATAATTTATTTGTGACTAAAAATGCACACTAACACGGAGAGCGATTTTTAGGAAAGTAATACAGAAAAAAATTAAAAGATTTAGTTGATTATTAGTGTAGGTTATGGCATTCGATGTAGAAGTATCGTTTGTAATTGCATAAAGATCCCATAGATTTGAACAAGCAGCATGATAATAAGAATTTCTCATTCGTGGATGGATATCAATAACAAAATCATTATCCGAATTAATTGAATAAGTATTCCAGTTTGTTGGTTGTCCTTCAAAATTAGGATTCGATGTTCGAATAAAATTAGCCCAAGAAAGCATCATGTTTATACTAAGTTGTTGCTCTTCGACAGTTAAATTATATTTCGGAAAATAGCGTGGTATAAGAGATGGAAAAAACATTGGAAGTTCTGTAGAGTGAGTAACACCAAAACAAGTCCATGTAACAGGTATAAGATGATTGTATGTAAATAAGTAGGAAGGTAATTGATATTGAGAGAATTTGGCAGCGATACGTCTAGAACCACAGTGCAACCAGGAATCACTGAAGACTGCATTTAAATAGGCCAATGGATTATCGAAGGCTGAAATCGGTCCATAAATATCAGCGATTTTAGTAATCATAGTTGAATTGTACATTGATTCAAAATATTCTTGAACTTGTGTCGTATTAGCTGAACCATGGAAAATTTGACATGTATATAATGATGTTTCATTGGTGGTAGATCCAACTAGAAGTGGAACTTTTTGAAAGTTTCCTCTAGCATAGATATTGTCCATTATATCATTCAAAACATAATTATCAATAACTGGAGTAGCAGCGGTTCCAAACGTATTCTTTGACGCAATAGTTGTCTGAACTTTAAGTATTTTATCCACAGTCAAATTGCGTAAGCATTCTACTGTGCTACAGTTCACAAGAGGTCTCAAAATACTGCTGCTATCATCAATAGCTGTCTGTAGATCTTTAGTGGCATTGGGCCATATATTGCCACTTTGTATTATTGCTCGTTGAAATGTATTTGACTTAACTAATGGCGATGTAAGCAGAATATTGACGGAAATACCACCAGCACTTTCACCACCGATAGTTATTTCTTCAGGATTGCCACCAAAAGCATGGATATTCTTTTTTATCCAGTCTAATGCCATCATTTGATCTAAAATTCCATAATTGCCTGTCGTACTTCTATTGTTCACACCTGATTTTTCATCATAGAGTGCTGGATCGGCAAGAAAACCAAGTAGACCAATTCGATAGTTAATTGTAACAACAACAATAGGCACCGAATAATTTATACTTGTACTAACAAACGGAGTTGCATTGTACGATATACCAGAACCTGTAGTGAAGCTACCTCCATGGATCCAAACATATACTGGTAAATTACTTGCGTTTTCAGGAGCATGTACATTCAATACAAGACAGGCTTCCATAAATGGCGGTTGAAAACTACCTAATTGAGGACATAAAATAGAAGTATCAGCAATATTGGTATCATTGGATGTTGAAAGAGGTTGAGGTGGCATCCATCTAAGACTACCAATAGGTTGTTGAGCATAAGGTATGCCGTACCAATAATTGACAGTTATTCCATTTATTGTCGATTTACCACCAATATAAACGCCTTGTTCTGTTTGAGCGCTCGGTAGATCGTTGTTTGCTATGGCAATTCGACTTATTAGTGACATGAAAAGAACCGTTATAACTGTTTTTAGTTGCATCTTGTTAGTAGTTTATCACCGTTTTCGTTTTACATTTTCGTAGGTACTATCTATATATATACATCACTGAAAAGATGTAAATGGTCCGATATCTTTCTCTTTTGTCATTTTCTTCTTTTTTTGCCAGATATACTCTCCTCCTTTATTTGCATCCCATGTGTGCAAAAGAAAATGTTTTCTTTCGTCATATAAACGTCATGATGACAAGCCTAAGAGTCATGTCAGCTCATGCATTTTGTTCTCCTACGTATATTTTTTGATAACAAGTACTTTCTTGCGAGTGAGGGTGTTATGTGAATTCAAGAGAAATAAAGCCACTACCAGTTTCGAATATTTAAATTTTCATCAAGATCTTCTAAGAAAACTCTATTTTAAATTGAAAATACTGAGAGGATTATTCTTTATGGCACACCTGTTATATGGTAAGTTTACTTATGGCTCATGTATTTATATATATATATATCAGTTGTAGATCAAGATACAAGATAAATAGGATAACTTTCAGGTAAAACAAAATCGAAACCAGTAAACCACCACCAATGAAAGATGGAATGAAACTTGTTTGGAAACCATCCCTAATACGTGCTATTGTTAATATTTGTCTTTGTTGAAAATTGTCAATGTTAAAACTTAATTCTTTTGGTGATATAGTAAAATAATCTTTGCATTCTCTTGGATTTCATTGATTCGATGTGGAGGTGTGGTAAGCCAAACTTGAACTTTTGCATTTTGACTTAAATCTATTTTTAATCTTTGTGGATAATATAAAAGTCCAAGATTACATCTCGACAAGTAATAGATCAATTTTTAGGAATTGTATCAAAATATTTTTCATCTGGTTTTCCTATTACAATGATTGTATAATCGATTGTCAATTGAAAAACAAACCAAGCTTCATGAACAATTTCAGTTGATCGTAAAGGAATATCAGTATCTTTTTTGAAATAAATTTCTTCACATGGATATGTTTCTCCAGTCTGAACTTGGCATGTCGTATTGGAATACCAATAATCTTCATCTTTAGATGAATTTGTTAAGTGTATCATTGGGTATCTAAAACCCATGTAACTTTTTATTTCAAATGTCGTTAAATTAGGCCACCAATGTGCAGGAAATGAATTAAACTGATTTCCACCATATTTCCAATATGTTTCGTACATACAGGCACGACGTAGTGAATCAGCTGCGAGTTGAACATAATATTTTGATTCTGGTGAACGTATGATCCTTCGATTACTGAAGCATCATATTTGAATGATAAATAAGCTCGTTGATTTACTTCATCGATTGCGTAGGTTCTTCTATCATCTTCAAGAGTGAAAACTATTTGAGAATATACGTTCATCATTTTATATATAAAAAATAAATCGACAAAAAATACGAAGTTATATATTTGTCCACTTATTTATCGTTCGTTTTTTTTCGTCTGTTTCATTCGACTTTTTCTTCTCTCATGTTACAATAGCTACTAGTATACAATCAATTAGTGGATTATTTGTCACCTTTGCAGTAATTGCGATTTTATCAGTTGGTTTAATCTGTTGGACAAAACGGCAAGGATTGAAAGATCGATTCAAATTACGAACTGATCGAAAGATAGCTTTTCAACAACAAGAATTAGTTACAATGTCATTGGATACTTCACCGAAACTAGAACTAAGATTATCAGCTATTTCGCATCTTTAAACTATTTTAATAAATCAGATTTACTGATAATGAACAATTTATAGGATTTTGTTTGAGATAGAAATAGAGAAATATTTGAAGATTACAAAGTCAACAAAAAGATCACATAGATTTAAACTATGAAGAAAAAACGATGTGTCATATTTCTTGATTCATAGTGAAAGGCCAAGTTTAGTTGACCGATGAAAAAAAATCAATGTTTAGATTATTTTGTTATAACTTGATGAATTGTTTAAACATCATTTCTGAGAATCAATTTAAAAAGAAAACTTATTTATTTTTTATTTTGTAATTATTATCGAATTACTTTAGTATCTTTGGCTTCTTAAGATGAGTTCAAAAGATAATTATTTCGTTACAGAATCATGTTAACTAATGTAAGTTATCAATTTAACAAACTCAAGGTAAGAGTCTGTATCAAATCGGCATCATTATGGAATCCAAACGTAAAACACATTTATTGTGAAGCATTTTCTTCTCACAGATTTCCAGTAAATACGAATATAAAAAAATTGATCTCTATGCATTATGGACAATCCTCTATCTCATAAGAATAGTCGTTTGTACAGATTATATATAGGTCAACGTCACGTTACAAAAAATACCGGCTGATTTTGTTTTGAAAAAGAATATTTTAACTTAATCAAATTATTTTTATTCATTCAACAAGCGAAGATGTTGCAAGATTTCATGAAGAAAAGCTGATTAAATAAATTATTGACAAATGTGTCTTTGCCATCGTTTAATTGAATCTTTGAACGTTTTTTTGTAAAGTTCAGAAGGAAGAACAAATACAATAAAAACAAGAATTGGTGGTATAAAATAAATAAAATAAGCAGAAAGATATAACCAAGGATTAGATGATGGATCAACACATCCTGAGACTAATGAGATGATCAAATGAGGCAAAGCCAATATAAGTAATATGATTGGACTTAGCAACAATTGTTTATGTTCAATAATTTGTTCAACAACATGTTCTTTAAATGTTTGTCGCTTTTGTGCTGCTGATCGACGTCGAGCGGTGCCTAAAATGATGAATAATGCAGAACTAAGATTTGCAAAAAATGGGACAATTAAATGAAAAAATAAAGTAATTGTATTATATGTTTGAACTGATTGAGAATAACGAGTAACACATAAGATATTATGTTCGATTTCATATTCGAAATTTGTTTCATTTTCCATTGCAATATTCAAAGTTAAATTATTATTTATTGATTTAGATTTTTGAGTTGTGTATTTAAATAAATCATGATGTATTGGCTCATGAACAATTGTACCCAAAATTAAAATAAATAAAATTGGAATTATCCATTGAGCTGCATGTTTACTTTTCTTTTTATCAAAACGAACTCCCTTTGCTACATTCACAGTTCTTTCAATTGCAACACAACCATTTAACCAACCATCAAAATACAAACATAATTTCAGAAAAGGATTGATAAATACACAATCTGTCCGAAGAATTACTGAACTAACATTTGAATACATTTCAATGAAAATAACAAACCAAAATTTTATTGTAAATATTGTAATTGTTAATAAAGATGTTATTGAAGATGCTAATAAATATACTCCACAACCAACTTTTCTTAAGTCTTTATTTTTAAAAGTTATCAAAGAACAAATACCGTTGGTAAAACCAATCACAAACATAATCATTGTGATACCAACAGTTGTTTGTACTAACAAGGATTGATTTCTCAACGATTTGTTACGTTGAATTTTATTACGTAAAATATCATTGATAGTCAAACCAATTCCTTTTCTATGCAAATTACATTGATCACCAACAACACAACTACTTTGTTTCTTATCTAACAATTAATTTTGTTTTAGTTGTTCTTCTCAAAAGATTCACTTACTAATTCGATTGAGAGTCATATTATTCGGACCAATGATAAATAATGTAAAAGATCCTCTTATATTTGGCTCAAATGTTGTTACAACTAAAATATATATTTTATTTATTTCAAAATAACTTCCAAGTTGAAAATAATATCTTCCACAACTGAAACTGCTTTGTGTAATTAAATTTTTGTTTGGATATGATGGATCAAAATCATTGTTATAAATGTATCCATATAATTCAATTGTATTGTTACTATCGAATGTATAAGAACCATTCTGTTCTACATTAATTTCAATTATTTCATAATGATAATTTCCTTTTCCACATATTCGGGGATAAACTGAACTTTCTTTTGTCAATTCTGAATTATATGTTCTTTGAAGACCTAACAGAAATTTCATTTGAAGAAAATATTTTGAAAATAATTAATTAATCTCTTCTGAGTCTCTAAGTAAATTTGCACATATAAATATATTTAATTTTGACTTTTATACTCATAAAATCATTAATTAAATTTTAAACTTACTAATACGATCGAAAGTAACATTGTTTGAACCGGATCCCAATATATAAAAATTGTTTTTATTGTTCGCGTAGTTTGTAGTTACAATCAATATGTACGTAACATCAGATTGCAATTCAGTAGTAATTTTGAATTGATCCGAAGGACAACCGTTGGAACAACAAATTTGGCGTCAACATGAAAATCAAATCAAGGCTCGTTCGTGGTCAGATAACGATGATGTTATTGTATGTGAATCGGAATCGATAGATAATTCGGTCTCGAAGCAACCGGTGATTGCACCTCGAAAAGATTCACAAACAAAACAACAACTTTTACGACGATCCTCGAGGACCCGAAAACCGGTCAGAAGATTGATCACAGAAATTTAGGGTCGAGGTGTGATGTAGTAGGATATTCCTAGCTTCATTGGGTTATCACTCTGATAGTTACATATACATATATGTGTTTCGTTCTCTTGGTTTTTCCCTATCGACACACATATATATATTTGTTCGTTCGTTGTTGTGTGTGTTCTCCCTTAGTTCTTCTGTTCTTCAGTTTCTGTTTCTCTCTATCTTTATTCTAAATAAAGATATTTGATCTATCCGAACCGATAGTTCTTTTGACTCATGTACAGGACGTGACACCGATCCAAACCCAAATCCTCAAGATTTGATGCCGAATCCAAATCGTCGCTGAGATTTGTTGCATCCCTATCATGATCGTTACCATTTTTATTTCGTTTTCATAGGAAAATATTCGTTTTCAATGCCTCAAAACTTATGAAAAATGATTTTTAACGTGTTTTTGAAAGTTTGATACACAAAAATTCTTCAAATTCTTACTATTTAGTATAACTAAACCCCATTTTTCACGGGCTTTCATTTGGTATAAAATTCATAATATCTCCGACTCGAAATCATAGTGTTACCACCCTGTACACTCTTCCGCCTTCACCAGCACATCAGTTCCAAACGTATATCTGTTCTTAGCTTCAACTTATTTTTTTCTTACAAATTTTCTTAGTTTTGTCTCAAATACTCATTTTTAAGCACAATTGAATGATTTCAGCCAATATCTTTTATGCATACCGCGACACTTCTATATACGTGAAAAATGCGTATTCCTGGAGCCATATGCAACAGTTCGGATCATTTTTCCTGAGATACCATATCTACTCATTGATGTAAAAAAATCCGAGTAAACCAGTCATAAAAGGTGTTCAAAGGCCGAAATACTGCAAAAAAAGCCTAAAAAACCCGATTTTTCGATAGTTTAGTCTAGGATACCAATATCAGTAATCGGCATAACCAGTCAGACATAGCCCATCTATGAGCAAGGTTCGAATTCAAAAGTAGAGAAAACTAGGGATGCTTCAGATACATGAAATTTCTTCCTTGATAATAAACCCGAAATTATATGCGGCAAATGGTAGTCGGATGTATCTTCAATTAAACATACATGAACCAATGAAAACCTTTTGAATTAGCTGTGTATTCCTAGTACAGGCACTGCTCTTTTCACATATGATCTTCATAAAAATGTCAGATTTAGGAGAATGACGATAATCGCACGGCAAATCATCTCCATTTTTCGTGAAATTCCGTAACGAAACTTGCTGATAGTTTGTTTCACTCGTTTCTATTTCTAATTTTAAGAAAATCAATCATATCTGTAGAACGTCCTCAACGAGTTCTATCGAATATATGTCTGTTCAGTGTAGATTGAGTCGCTTTTCTAATCGATCTACTACAAATGATGCGTTACGAAATTTCAGAGGATAGTCAAAATCGGAATATTTTTAAGATATTTAAAACATTCTGACACTTTCCCTTATAGATATACAAATGTTTTGGTTATATTTGAGATCAGCATTAAATTTTAAACAAAACAGATAGTTTAGTTTTTCAAAATAGAAACTTTAATTTTGTTCTGAAGATTTTTGTCCAAGAAAAAGTGATAAATTCTAGTATAATTTATGCATTAGGTATAAGCTAATACACTTTAATCATTTAACGATCTTACTACTACTTATATATGGAAAAATTAGTGAATACTTACCATGATAAGCATAAAAAAGACGAAATTCCGTAACGGACGGTCTCTTCGAGTTTCTAGTCACTGCTCATATCCTTGGAAAGACCGTTCAAATTCCAACAACTTTTATACACAACATTTATTTCTCAACTGTTTCTATTCGCAACAAAACGTTAAAGTTTCAGCTCACCCTAAAAAAATGTCCAAATAAGATATTCCAACTTTCAACTTTTCAATTTTGTTTTATTTCTAAAGTTGAAATTTCAAGTTCGACATGTATGGAGTTGATTTGTAAATGATTATAATGTCATTTAATGACTCACTTCAATGATTTCACTATGACCTGTACGATGATGTAATTACATGGCAAACCTATCAATATATCTCTACCATTATTTTTTTTCTTTCAGCTTGTTCTAATTAACAAATAAAATGGTTGATACTTCTTACGTTACTGTGAATGTTAATGAAAACGATCTGATTAGTTCTGCGGATAAAAGTTGTTGGGATAAATTTCGTCATTGTTTATCTATTATTCGTACGAGTCTCTATATTGGTATTATCTATATTCCTTGCGTTATTCTTTGCAAATTTGATCTTGATCACTGTATTATTCCTTGTTTTCGTGATGGCAATTTTTGTAATCAAGATAATTGCTGTGGCTGTGGTCCTGTTTTTCCTAGCTAAATATGTCACAAAATATGTTTATTTTCAACATATACTTTCAATAATACTTTTTTTTAGTCTATAATTTAATAAATAGTTATCAAGTGTATATCTCTACATTCAAAGAGAATGTTGGAAAAATTTTTTTTTCGTATAAAAATTTACAAGCAATTTTTTTTAGCCAACTTAATTTTTCTTCTCGCTAGACACTTAGGCAGCTTGATCTATGGAGTTGAGGATGCTCGTCATCTTAGTCAAGCACTAGAAAACAATGGGGTAATATTCCGTGTACCCTTTCATTTCTCTTGAATAGAGGTGACAAGTTACGATAGCAGATTTTAATAACGATGATTGTGATGACATTATTTTAATTTAAAGTAAAAGTTGAACTCGGTAGACTGAATTTATTTTATAATTGATTTCTTTTTCATATACTCTCTCACCCTCGTCTTCTTCTTTATGCACGATGAATATTGCACTATGAGAGAACAGAAAGAAAAATGAATAATTTCGGGGTTTCGCTTGACTGGACGAATTCGCAACGGTATAAAAATTATGTTTCAAGCGAAAATCGACGAAAATTACAATATCAGCGAAAACTACAACATCGACGAACGGTAATAATACACATTTCTTATTCCTAGATGATTAAAACGAAAATGCTAATAGAAATTACATCCTATTTCGGACTGGAATTGATTCCTGCAGTGTCGAACATTGTGGAATAGGATAACTGCTCTTCGATCATAATAAATGAATAAGAAGAAAAGTACCAGAGTCATAGCTCAAGTTGTAGTTGCGTCTGTAAATAGACCGTTATGCGCCCGATTTTCAAATATAGTAGCGTTCGAGTCGTGAACTGATACATATTTGTTTATCGAAATCAGAGCGGCGGGATTCTATGTTTTTTCTTCATTCTATTTTGCAAAGATTTAAAACAGAATCCTCAAGTTATTACCAGATTCGAGTAATTCACGAATCTGGTACTGAAATTTTACTACAAAATACAATATTTTGAGCTTTTCACAACAATAGTTTAAGATTCAGAAACCATTCGATAGAGTGGAGCATTTGGGACTTGTATTCAGGAGAACCCGGGCTCAAATTAACCGAATCTGTTGATAACTTCAGTTACGCAAGATTGCGGCTCTTCTATAATAATTTGTCAAACTAAATTCAAATTTTGTTAAAACTGCTATCCAAGTAAAGGAAAACATGAGCGTATAGTATTGAAATGAAAAAGGTAGATATTTTCGATGATCTTGATATGCTATGTGATCATGTTGAGTTGACTCCTTCTCATAGTAACGTAATTCATACATTGATATATTTGTCTTTAAAAACACATGTTATTTTTTTTAGATATAACAAACAATATGATACGGGTCACCACGACGACAAATAGTAGCGACGATGCCGAGCTATCAACGTTTACCATTCTTTCCTATAACTGCCTTTCTTCAAGTGCTGAAAAACCTAAGATGTTTCCTCGAACAGATCCCAAATATTTGAAGTTTGACTATCGATCGAAGCTATTAGAACAAGAATTTCGTCAATTTAACGCCGACATCGTGTGCTTACAAGAAATTGTTGTGAATGATTTTCATAAATGGTTTACACCAACCATGCTTTTACTAGGGTATGCTGAAGGACTATTTACTAAATGTGAAGAAGCAGAAGATGGAGAAGCGATCTTCTTCAAAAAAGATAAATTTTCTCTAGTGAAACATCGGTCTATTGACTATAATGCTCGAGCAAAGCAAGTTTCTTCTTCGTTGTGTGACAAGAACAGCAGTATTGTGTGCGTATTTGAAATAATCGGTAATCCTCAGAAACAACAATTATGTGTTGTCAATATGCATCTTTCACATCTTTACGAACAGCCAGAAGTCCAACTATTTCAATTAAAAATGCTCATGGCCGAAGTAGAAACAATGGCTTCATCTTTGCCATTGGTATTTGCGGGTGATACCAACAGTTTTTTGTTATCGGTGCCAACCGATTATATTCGTGATGGATGCATATCAAAATCTTCACGATTCTTCAAGCGTTTGCTCTCTGCGTTCACGCCAGTATTCAATGACGACGTGCAAAAAGCCACAGAATATCTTACCGAAAAGCATCGTTACTCCGATGAAAAATTGCTGCCAGCATACAGTAATCAAACATTTGAATTGATCTTTACGGTTTACTGTGCACCATTATTCGGTACCACACCTGATCGTATCTGGTTTCAACAAGACCGCTTACGAGTTATCGAGTTACTTGATCCATTAATGAAAGATGCCGGTCAGACAAGCCTGCGTAATTTCACTTTACCTAATGCGGAGCATCCTAGCGATCATTTACCGATTATGGCTCGATTACAATTGTTGAATGCCGACTAGGCGCTAAATGTCAAACTAAAGAACAATTCAATAGCTCTTCTATGTTTTTAATCACGCCGTTATCTAACTTTTTGCGATATTTTTCTATTATTTTTCAAAAAATTTTCAAATATACGGTCCACTTAACAGAACAAATGCAATCAACAGTCGGAGTTTTTTCTCGAATCTAATGCAAATAATGAAACAATGGGACGATGCATAGAATAGATGTCTATTTGGGAAACTAATTAGTTAAAAGATTTATACCTATTAGAAGTACGTCAACTGATCCTTCATTGCTACTCGAAAGATTACAAATTACAAAAACGAATGATGAGATTGATTGATGCTATGGTTTGAAGTGCATGTATTAGTCGTAATGATTAGAGTTATGATCTTCTCTTCTTGGACGAACAAATGACGAAAATCATCGAGATTTGACTCCATAATACATTTTATTCTAGTGCGCGCTGTTTCTGGATCTATGTCCGTAGGAAATCAAATGAATATTTTGCGGCTTTCTTTTAGATTCATGTTGGGAAATTGTCAAGCACAAAATTGTAAAGTATCGCTGGTTTCATGAAACACCACGCCAGAATGGTGAACAAAACAAAATGGCTAAAGCATGGATTGATAGTCGATTGACTATTTTTTATTTTTTCGAATTGCGTCGAATCGATCGAAAATGCAATAAACATTTTATCGGAGGACTTTCGCAACAAGATACAACTCTGTGATACTGTCCATGAAATCGAATCTATATATAAATATTTTCAGACTTTGCTTTGCATTCGTTTAATATTTATTGAAAAAATAAACAACATATCCATTTCTTTTTGCCTTTTTAAAATTATTCATTCACATTCAAAGAGATCGAATTAACTACTCTTGTATAATTAGTTTCGATAGTGGGATCAATGTTTAGGTATTCTAAGACACACGAGTTCGGCTCTTTTCATTTTTGTGGTAATTTTTTGCATCTTCTTCTGGACGTTCCGAAAAAACAAATGTTGACCTACATAGTATTCTGATTTTCTTTCGTTCTTAATGTTGAAAAAGATAATTGCCTATCTTTCGTGTTGTGCGACATATCGGTTTACAAATGGATGTCATGAAGTAGCAAGAATAAACATCTTATGCTGAGAGTCGCGGTACGCTACTTCTCCATTTCGTCTCATGTAACGAATTGATTATTCCACCACTCATTCCAACATTTCATCATTCAAATATTGACAAAATCTGCGAGCGAGCGGTTAATTTCTTTCATTTAGGTAATTTTATATAGTTTTCGAAATAAAACTAAGGTGTTTTAGTTTGAGAGCTAAAGTACACCATTCATGTAGTAGAAAACGACGACTCAGAGCTGCCACCTCTTCTGCTTTTTGAGAACTGTTCTGCTGTTTTCAATATCTTTCCCTAGGCGAACTTTTTTTTGAATTTCTTGACCTGCACAGACCTCAAGATGTGTCCATAGCGCTGGACTTTCTTGCTCAAGAAACTCAAGTTTCTCATGTGCATGCCAAAAGAAGTTCGACTAGGGTAGGTAGATTTTCAAAAATACCGAAAGATATTTTCTTCTGCATTGTTTGAAATCGTTGAACGAAAATTTGTGAAGAGCACATGTATCAGATGAGACTAAAAATTAAAAGAAAAGCGGGCTCAATAATTCTTCATCTCTCTTATTATTATTTTATTTTCTGTGATTAAGAGTGTAACTCGAACCTCAAGCGACTAACGAGGAACACTGTTTAGGTGTATGTAACGGAATTTCGATATTTGTTGGATTTCTTGAATCAGCCAACTATCGCTTCATTACGTAGTTAACACACAGAAATCTATATCTTATAATTTTATAAAATATGAGCAGAGAGCATAAAGAACGTCCTTGATTCATTAAATGGCAGCGTGTTTTCGAGTTAAGAAGAGAATGTGTGCGAGCCCCTTACTCGCTCCTCACTCATCCTTTATATAGAACACAATCGTATAGATATCCTTGGCCTTCCTTTCTATCTCTTCGTTTTGTCCTCAATTCAATGCTTGTCATGGATGGAGGACTATTTCATATATCTTGCTCAAAGATTTCCATTATGAATGATATTCTTTGTCAAGGCATTATCTAATCTTTTCCTGCTAGGAAATGTCTGTATAGTTGGCACACCTTCCCACTAAGAGTAGATGATCTCCTGATCATCATATGGGTCAACCGTAGAAACAGACAAGAATCAACAACAAAAAATAATAAGAAGAAAAGTTCAAAGAAAGGAGAAAATGACAAGAAAAAACAGAAAAGGAAAAAGTTCGAATGTTAGAAGTTAGTCGCCTAAAAAGTCTACTTCGCCCCCAGTTCTATGAAAGTTAACATCAGGAATAACTTGAGATGTGAGTTTTGGTTTATTATAACATTAAGCTCTGCTTTGGAACCAATTCACTCATGGTAGGCACTGTAATCATAATATTAGTGCCTGAGCGAACCTTTTTCTTCATGCGATATATAATGATCATCAGAATTATTATTCCGATGATTGCTATTCCTAATAATATATTTCTGGTGATGGCGATCGGGTGAGTTTCCAAGTACTTGATATCTCGAGAGGTGTGTGCTCTTGGAGTACTATTAAGAAACTTCAAAATTGTTTGTACCTCCGACGAAATATATGGTAGTTTTTCCCAGTGGTCACTGTTGTTCAATGTCTCTTGGAGGTTGATTAATGGATCGTTTGGTGGAATTACCGACTCGTTATAAATCAGATTAATCGGTTTACCTACAATAAGAGGAGCCCTTGGTATGATGAACTTGTCACATACTAGGGGTTTGTCATTGGTTGTTAAAATTAACGCCATTTTTGGTATGATGACTTCTTCGTTATCTACTACCAGTTCTTGGTCTATGTCATGGTGTGGAATAAAATGACATTTTGATTTTTCTTGAGTTGATATTGCCCAATAATGTCCCACTCTGTGGATAAATACTTTGTCCACAAATGGTTCGACACGGCAATTAAGTAATTTTGAGTCGGTGAGGATCTGATAAAGGCAGTCATCTTCGGTTTCTTTTCGTATAATTGGAGTTTCTCTGCAAAATGGCATGATTTCGAAATCACATGTAGTGGCTTCCTCCTGAGACCATCGGAGAACTTGTTGTGATTTGTGTTCAATGACTAAATATACAGGCATTTGTGCTAACATGACTCGGCGCTGTCCTTGTTTGAACGGTATAGGTACAAGCTTATAAATTGAGAATCGATTTTGTTCTTTATCTGGCGCCGCGAAGTATGAAGTAAAAATTAATTTACCTATTATTACTCCGTTACGTGATGCATCTCGAACTGTTTAAGGTGCAAAATCGATTTGCTGTCGTCCGACGATAGAATATTTTCTATCGATTCATGAATGAAATGTGACTCGATGGCTTGTGTTGCAGCTGCTGATTTGTCCCGCAGTATTATTGTTTGGGATACTAGAGCGCGCAACGTTTGAGCATGGAGTTCCAATATCTCAGCATGTTGATTAACCGTTTTGATTGTGTTATTTAATGCCTTTTGTGTTTCGGCGAGTTCGTTTACTATTTTCAATTGGTCTTCTCTAAGATGAAAAATTTGCGCCTGATTGTCTAAAGTGGCTAAATGTACTGCTTGTAGAGATTCTTTTATATTTCGAACTTCTGCTTTTAAATTCATAATTTGGAATAAGTTGACAACTGATAATGCACCTGCGGCCAAACCTATTCCTATGGTAATAATGGTTGGTATGAAACGTTTTCCGATTTTTCTTGTATACCACCAAATATTCCACACTTTGTCAAGGAACGCAAGAATTGGTGGAGTTGTAACGAATTTTGGTCGCGATGAATAGATGGAATATTCTTTTCGTTCCGAGTGATGAAATGGAGAAGTAGCATACCGCCACTCTCGGTATATGATATTTATTTAGAGCTACTTCATGACTCCAAATCATCTTTATATACGTCAAGAGGAGAGAGAGAGAGAGAGAGAGAGAGAGAGAGAGAGAGAGAATGAACAGAATATAGATAGATGTAACTTTACACAACACTAATGCGATACACATTGGCACACTCATCGTTCATCACTTTGTGCGCAATTGTCACGATGAGAATAAGGTGAAGGATACTCTATTGTCCAACGATATGTTTCGTTGTACTGAATAAGCGCAATCATCGTTCATAGAAATAAGAACGAAAAGGAAACAGAATCTGTAAATGGGAAATGTGGCCATTGTTGACACAGTGTACACATCCAACTCTGATTATTTATGCATTATTCGATAGACTATAGCGAGACAAAAGGAAGATGCACAACTTAAATCTACAAAAAGCGCAATAGATTTCTTTTAAAGGTTGTGCAAATATTGCACACATGACGACAAAATTTCGAGAATATATCAGCATGCATATTTTCAGAAGAACGACTGTTCGACTATAAATTCTTCGAAAATGCTTTTTTGATAGATCATTATCAAAATATACTAACGATAAATGTGTATTAAACGATTTAAGACGTTAATAAATAAAAAAAAGTATATATAAAGTTGACTCTTATCATGAATTCTTTAAAACAAATTTTGATTTACATACATTTCTCCCAATATAGAGTGAATAAGCAGTCGATACGTAAGTTAAATGAAAAATATAACCTACGTAAAACTATCACTCTACGATATAGATTTTTACTACCATCTTCGAAAACAAATCTTTTGCGTATTATGTTGATAGTCGATAATCAGTTTCAAGACCCGCATAAGCTCATTTTTTACAAAAAATGTTTTTGGTTACAGCTTTTTCTTTTCTTGGATAAGAATAGAAAAACTTATTAGCGAAATGTATTCTATCATTGTGAGATTTTGTGGACGATTTTTCACTTATTTAGATTCTGAGAGATATGGACCTGAAACTTTGAGGTTATTTAGCACTACACATGAGGATATAGTTCTGAAATTTATTACTCTAACACCTTTTTCCATTCCTGCTTTTTCGATTGCTTCTTCTCGAGCTGAGAAAATGATAGAATTTGGTTACGAATACGTCTCTGATAGTCCGTTTGATTCTAGTCCCGGGTGTCCTTTAGATCATATCGATAGCCGATGAGAATAAAAAATTTTGGTATGGCAACTGCCAATAGTATTCATATTAAAGAGGTTTTATCGTATATCTCCACTTCACATTATGAGGATCGGACACAATAGTGCATTTCTCTCTTATTTGTCTTTCCGTATCATATGCGTCTCGAGTTTTTCAATTGATTCTTTTTAGTTTTTAGCAAGCTATACCGTACCTCAACCTCACGAATATTATCTTCCTCTGTCGAATGCTGAAATTCGCTCGAATATATTTTCATTACATTAAATTTATCATTCTCATAAGTTTAATTCTGGTTGCAATGTTACTTCAATCTGTTCGCAAAGTTGATTCAGAAAATGTTGAGTATAAAATGAGAAACACAACAATATCACCTCTTTCTTTCAACTTTGCTTTTATCATACTTACATTATTCATTGGATTTACTGTCAAGCAAATCATATATCATACATTATTCTAAAATACAGTTATCTTCTACATCAGTCTTTTACGCAGTTTAGAAATTCTGCCACTATATTATTTCTATCAGTTTATTTACACTGATATGTCCAAGTTCGATCGCATTTCAAATGGTGGAATGATTTTGTATATTTTATTGATTAGTTTAAAATTTACATTCCAAGACAGTATCAAATTCGATTAAGAAAAATACATATTGAATATATGCTACACATTTTTATATTATGGAAAAATGGATTTACTAAATACGATTTATTAATTCTTCTAAATCGGATATTGATTATCAATTTATACTCCAATGAAACTCAATGGAAAAAGTTGATTTCATTTGCAAAATTTAATCCAAATGAAACTAAACCAATCCGTCGTCTTAGCAAAAATCAATTAACTCAATTATTTCCGCCGATAAATATCACTTATGAAATTTTGATCATTCGATCGATTATCATCTATTATTTTATCATACGAATATATACGGGTCAATAGAATAATCAAGCTGAAATCGATATTGATATCTATCAACCGTCGCATTTGTATTCTATGTATTGTAGAATAAGTCGTGTTATCAATGAAAATTGTTTGAACATAATTCGAAATAAGTTTTAACCAATGACGACAATAAAACGTGAACGAAGCGATAATACAACCGACCGGTCGAATTGTCTTAGATTTATATGAAAACGATGGTAAAACGCCGAGAATTCATTTAGTTGGTGATGATATTGACATTCAACCTGATGATGTCCTCGTTGGCTTTGTCGGACTTACAGGACGAGGAAAAGTCAATTATTAAGATGTTTAACTGGTCATCAAATATTCAAATCTGGAAGTCGACCAACGACATACTTTAGTTTGGATGCATCATGTGGTCATCGAATAAAACAAGAAAATAGTTACAAATACGAAGAAATGAAATTAACTGTCGCCGTTATTACGAAATATATCGATGATTTATTACAAAAAACTTCATTTATGTGTGTTTGTTTTCGATAATTGAGGGTGTTGAGTTTTCAAATGAAAATAATTTAGAAATATTATTGTCGAATTTATCAATTTCTGATTCAAATGGAAGATATTTATAACTCTTCACATCTTGTTAATGTTCAAGGTTTTCGACCTCCGATGGTTATCATCGCAATGTAAATTGGTTTTAGTATACCTCCAAAAACTTAGTCAGACCTAGGGTAATCGAGATCTGCGAGTCTGAGTTGATAGAGAGATATTCATGAAATTTTCAATTGAGTATTTGCGCTTCTATTGTTGTATTTAGAAAAGTATAAAATAGTTCTTGTCAGATGCTTGTAATCAACACAAATTTAATTTCATAAAAAACGAGATAGTTCATGAACGCTTACATTAGACTACATACGGAAGACACCACATTTGATTTCGCCAAAAGATCCGAAGATAACTGAAGTTCTTCTGTCTGATGAGCAAAAGCTTCAATCAATTCTTGACGCAATTCTTCATTAGCAACGGGTATTTGTATTTGTTCTTGACTGCCATATACTACTATAGTGTTGCCAGTGACAGTGACCGCATTTCCCTGCAGAAGTGCAACAACAGTTATAATACGAAGCCACACAGCATTCTTTGTATGTAGAAACACCTTAATGAATTGATCTGGAGGAAGAGTTCTCAACGTACCAAATATACCTGCACTGATCTTTTCAAAAAGTTTCGAAATTGTATCGGAGGATAACTGCGTTAATCCTGAGAACGAAAGAAGAATCTTTTCAAGTGCTCCATTGGCACTACTAGATCCAATAACACGATCACGTGCACCCAATAATCCATTGATTACATCATTGGTTGCTGCTTTTTCACCCATTTCCCCAATAACTTCACAAGCAGTCTCGCTGACAAACATCGATTCATCCTGCAGTGCAATCACCAGTCCATGGATCACGTCATTAGTCGCTGCTTTTTCACCAATTTTCCCGAGAGATTTACATACTGCCCGCTTGACATGATCATCCTCACTTCCAAGGGCAGTCACCAACCCAGCGATCACTTCATCGGTTGCCGCATTTTTACCCATTCTTCCAAGGGCTTCACATGCTGCAGAGGTGACATTTGAATTCTTATCGTTAAGTGCAGTCACCAGCCCACTAATCACCTTATTGGTTGCTGCCTTTTCACCTATTTCTCCCAGAGAACTGCATGCTTGACGTCTCACATTTGCCAATTTATCTCCAAGTGCAGTAACTAATCCATTGATTATATCATTTGTTGCTGCTTTTTCACCCATTTGCCCAAGAACTTGACATGCACATTCTTTGGCGTGCTCACGCTCGTCCGCATCAGCAAGCACGGCCAGCAGCCTATTGATTATATCATTGGTTGGTGCCTTTTCCCATATTTTCCCGAGAGCTCGACATGCTTTGGTTGCGACATTCCAATCATCGTCCTTAAGTGCAACCAAGAGCGTATTAATGATGTTGCTGGTTGTTGCTTTTTCACCCATTTTTTCTAGCGCATTCCATGCATTCTCTCGAGTATCTGGCCAGAAATTCCCAAGTACAGTGATAAGTCCATTGATCACATCATCGGTTGCTGCTTTTTCACCCATTTTCCCAAGAGCTTCGCATGCAACCTCTTGAACATTGCTGTATTCATCCTTAAGTGCATTTGCGAGCCCATTGATCATGTCAACAGTGACTATTTTTTCACTTATTTCTCCGAGAGCTTTGCAAGCATCTTGTCTAACATTATAACGTTCATGCCGAAGTGCAATCAGCAGTCCGTTGATGACATAATTGATTGGTGCTTTTTCGCCCATTTTCCTCAGAGCTTCACATGCACGCCATCTAACGTTCCCATCCTCATCTCCAAGTGCAGTCACGAGTCTATTGATCACGTCATCGGTTGCTGTTTTTTCACCCATTTGTTCAAGAACTTTGCATGCTTTCTCTCGAACATTTCCATCCTCATCCCCAACTGCAGTAACTAACCTATTGATAATATCATTGGTTGCTGCTTTTTCAGCTAAATCCGCCAGCGCTATACATGCACGCCGTCTAACATTCACATCTTTATCTCCAAGTGCAGTCGCCAACCTATTGATAATATCATTCGTTGTTGCTTTTTCAGCCATTTTATTGAGAGCTTCACGTGCTTTTCGTTTGACAATTGTATCATCATCACCAAGTGCACTCACTAATGCATTGATCACCTCATTATTTGCTGTCTCTCCACCCATTTTCCCAAGAACTTCACATGCTTTCTGTCTTACACTCGTACTCTTATCTCCAAGTGCAGCTACTATTCGATTTCTCACGTCATTGATTGTTACTTTTTTGCTAATTTCTCCCAGAGCTTCACATGCTTCTCGCCTAACAGATTCATTTGCATCTTCAAGTGCAGTCATTAGGCTATTTATGACACCAGCGGCTGTTGCTTTTTCACCCATTTTCCTCAAAGCGCTACATGCACTCGCTCTGATATCCGAACTCTCATCCTGAAGTGCAGCCATGAGCTTATTCATCACATCATCATTTGCTGCTTTTTCACCTATGTTCTCAAGAGTGTTACACGCTAGCTTTCTAATATACCAATGTTCACCGCCAACATGAAGGAGTAGTAGATGAATGAGCTGAGATGATGGATTTGAAATCGGTAGTTGCGAAATCAATGTAAGCACATTCCTTTTCGTGCTCAATTCTTCACTTTCAAGTAGTTTGATCAGTGTATTTTGTATTGTTGAGTCGTCGACTAATGTAGTACTCCTTCGTAATGGCTCTTGAAGCTGTCTATAAATAATATCATGCTTCATGGACACAGCAGTTATTATCGCCTTTGTTATAGAATCCATTAGTTCGGTACGTCGATGAAAATGTGAGCTACTCATAGTCTCTTCCATGCAAGACATAATTAATTGTGTATGTCTTAAGCCAACCAAATCCAATGGCTCTCCTAATATAATCTCCCAGAACGTGTCGACACATGATTCAGTATCAGTCTGAATAAGAAGACCGGATGTAAAGATAAATACTAATTGAAAGCGTTGATTGTACTTGTGAGTTTGAATAAATTCGATAGCTGTTTGACATCCTGGACCATTGAGAGCTTTCACCAAGTATCGTGCAGCAAAATGCTCTTGAAAGCTGAGATGAATAAAATAATGATCTTTTTGTACTTCAATTTTATTACCAATTGATTGATCGTTAATCGATTTTAGGATACCGATATTGAGTAAGCGCGCATAATGCTTTGATGAGTAATCGGTTTCCTTGAAAGTTTTTTGCAGCAAATCTTTTCGTAGAATTATAGTGTTGTTTTCCATTCCTTTAAATGCCAAGGTTTCCAAGAATGTCAATTCCTTTTGACAATCTGCATAAATATCTTCTTTAGTCATTTGAATATCAACATTTTGTTTTGTTAAATATCTTCGACATAACCATTCTGTAATAGAATCATACAATGCTGTAATTGTCAATGTTTTTGTTTCAGACCAATCAGTATCACACCAAATACTACAAATTAGTTCTAAATTAATTGGAATGTGTGCGACACCCCAGATGCTAGGGTTCAATTTTAAGAAGCTTAATAATTTTTGATCTACAGATGTGGTATCTCCAGTCTGATCAAAGAATTGCTTCACATATTCCGCAATATTATCGTCTGTAAAGCCTGTAATTTCCAACTGTACTGTGTACGACAAAGTATTCAAGTAGGGACGAGATGTTATGATATGATGTGGAGTCTTAAGTAACTGTTCGAATACATATTTCAAATGTTCGGGTACGTTTTGCACAATTTCATCATAGCCATCTAAAAGCCATAAAATTCGGCTTTTACCAAACTGTTCTCTCAAGAGTTCATCATCTTTCTCAGAAAGACCATAACCAAAGTATTCCTTTTTTACTAAATCAATCAGAGTATAGTTCGTTCCAGGTGGCAATGGTGGATAACGACTCTCTGTTAAGGAACGTAATGGAATCATAACAAGCAGATCGTATTGTGACCAAATTGCACCTGTGGCCCATTTGTAAGCAACATATTGACAAAATGTTGATTTTCCAATGCCAGCTCGTCCAAGCACGAGTATATTCTTCGTTTGATCCTTACATTTATTAAAAATATCCTTAACATCTATTACAGACTTCACTCCGTAGATCTGTTCAAAGGTACCAATAATCGCACCATTGTTCTGAGCATCACGAAGCTTTCTTTCTTTTTCTTGTTGTTCTGTCGTTTCAACTATGGCTAAATTAATGTAGCTTTGTTCGATTGAAAGAAATTTTGTTGGATTCATTATTCGTTCGATACGACTATTTCGTTGATATTCAAGTCTAATTAGATCGAATAAATAACTTGGTTCATCGACTGGTTGTGACGTTCCAGGTTGCTCCTTTATTCGGTCAATGAGTTGTCCTGTTTTCAAACGTACGTTCTCTGCAGAAACATCTCGAAAATTTATATATTGGTATCCCGCGGTTATCAATCCCAGCCATGTGGAAGGCTGCCATCCTTTATCACCAAGCATGCATGGAATGATACGCTTGCCCCGTTTTTTTGCATACTGTAGTTCAAGTTTACAATTCTCGGATTTCTGATAATCTGGTGTCATGAAACAACAGACGATTGCAGCATTTTCGATTCCATCAGCCATACTAAACAAAAAATGAAGTACAATTATAACATTAAAGCAAGAACATCGATACCTTTCATATATATTGTCTTTCATGTCTCCTTGTATATCAAACCAAATTGGAATATTTTCATCTTTTAGAATTTGATAGATCTTGGATACGATAGTTTGACTGTTCCAATTATAAGACAACATAACATGTTTCCCTCCATTGAGTACCACTTGTTTACAGTCATTGTTTTCTGTTTTACCATCAATAGAATCTGTATTGTTCGCGGAAACGGTAGAATCGGTACATGTGTGTTCCATATTGTTCAATGGCTAAAAAGTAAACAAGAATATGAACAATTGTGCAATAATCATCTTGTCTTACTATTCAAACAAAAATATCTCTCAAATGTACCTCGCGTCATCCATGAACGGCTGATCAAATCTATAGTAACTCGATTGTACTCTCAGATGATCTAGTTGAAGTCCGAGGAACAGCATTGTGTTTCGTAAAAATCGCAAACAAGTTCATGTACTTTGAAGAGAACCAAAAAAAGTTCTAGTCATCATTACTGACGCTGGAAAAATACGATGCTAATGAGTCATTTGCTACAGCTGATCGGAAGTCTAACACAACTATATGTTTATATAGAAAGTCTGATGAAGAACTAGTCTACATATCTACAAAAATTCAAATAGTCTATTGACTTTCTTGGGGCATTTGAATAATTCTCTCAATGAAGGATACGGCAGCTTTTGTGCTTCAAACACTCACCTTTATTTGTTCACTTCGTAAAGAACGCGGTTGTTATGAAATGAAAAGTTAAAAAATAACTGACTGCTTTCTTGCCTATAGTATTTTTTTTCTGTTGTTCGATCAACATCAAGAAGAAGAAAAAGAACCGTGCGGCGAGAAACATTCCGTTGCTATGTATTTTTAATATTTTAAAAGTGCCGTGAATTCCATCACAATTGATGAGAATCATCGAATAGCATAAAAATTTAATCAAAGAATATACTCATAGTTTATGCTTAGATGGATCGCATGACTCAAAAACGATTAAACTGATAATAATCTTCAAGAAAATTATCTATCTAATCGATGATCTGACAGATATTGTGAATCCTTCCCTTCCTCTCGTTCCGCAATAAAAGCACTTGGAATAGTGTCATAAATCGCGATTGACATTTGAACGATTATTTGATGAAGAGTTGATATCTTTATTTTAGAAGTGATAGTAACTATTTCATGTTTCACATTTCAATCCCAGAGGAATTATGCTGTTAAGCCTTTTATTTTTCATAGAATCAGCTCTCTTGTGAACTTCTAAAACTTTAGTTTGAGCGTGTTTATGCCAAGTATACTCAACGAATACAATCATATCGTTTCTTCTATTTCGTTTGAAAACCATGGATTTTCCCCACCCAAATGCCATAGAGCAACACCACCGATCGGCATGTTAAGCAATGCATTCCATTTCGCTTGTACACTGATTTGATCACTTGCTACAGTCACGTCTTCGTTTGTCTCTCTACAGACATATCATCAAAATTTGACTTTTCACGAAATTTATTAGTTTTTCCCAATTCTAAGTTGGATAGCAGAAGAAAGTGAAATTGCTATCAATTGTAAATAGAGTAACTAAGTGCCTGTTATGTATTCATCAATCTTTCAAATCGGTAGTTTTCACAGGAAAGAAAATAATTAAGAAACAGTGGAAACTAGTTCTCATCAATTGTTCTTTGCCATTGACGTGTAAATGGATTGTAGAGAAGATAAAATTGTTCTTCTTTTGTAAAATGTTTGACATTGAGATAATCGAGATCGAATGAAGATTTTCATTGGATAGTTCGATGATAAATGGTTCTTCATTAAATTGTTGTTCGATTTGACCGTTAGTGATCAATTGAATAGATTTGAAGATTGTATATGGAATATCTGGATCGAGAGCGTCGATATAGATTCTTGATTTATTTGTATTCTTATGAATTTGACATCGAATACGAATACGTCGTCGAAGAATCCAAGTTGGAATTGGTATGCTTAATCTTTTCACCAGTTCTTCCATGATTCTATCACAGAATGAATGAATATTCAAACTTCCACAATGATGTAACGGAGTACGTTGAAGATTTCCAATAATTAATTTTTTGGTTTCTCTTTGCTACTCGTTCGGGAATCTCAGCTGCTGATGTCACAGACAAACATCTGCTTTTTCCGCATGAAGACGAGCTTTACTAAGTTGATCTTTAGGCAAATTTTCTCCAAAACTACTAAGTGAATCTGCACGACCTGTATCCGTATCAAAATCTCGTAAATATTTCGAATCACAAACAGCACATATTTCTAAATTCATATTTCCATGTAATTCAGCTAGATGAGTTGATTTTATCCCACTACGTAAATGTAAACCATCACAATTTTGAGATATTAAACATTTGACAATACCACGATGTTGCAATTCAACAAGAGCCCTATAATCAAGATACAGAGATGTATTTCAGATCCTGATTAAGAGAAAACGAATACATATGACTAAGTGATGGACAATTGTTTCTGCTATTCTCGATCGAGATCTTTCATTACAAAATATCGATAGATAACAAAAGAAGAATGTCTACGATATTGATGTTGATACTCCAGCACCTTATACACAAATAGAGTTGAAAAGACGACTAAAAACAACTAGATATACCTGTAAATACAATCAAATGTCGACTTTCTTTTATCCATTGTGTCAATAGATCTAATTTAGCATCAAAATCTGTTTCTGAATCAAAATATTCTTTTTTACATTCAGGATTCGAAATATCATGAGCCATATTTAGTGATTGATTTTGCAAGAAGAATGCAAGAGAACAAAATGTATTATATGACACATGTCTTACGCAATAAGCGATCTACTATTTTGTAGTGTCATGTGATTTTTATTTGTTATTAAAGATATTCTTCTAATACAAATTCTTCTCTCGTTTTTTCTTCCATCCCACATGTACCTTGTGAACAACACATTTCATAATATTCCAATTACAATTCCAAGCTGTACATTTATTGATTTCATAACATTGATCATGTTCATCACAACCAACATTGTTTCTCGGACGAGGACGTGCTGATAATGAAAGGACCAGGGACACAAATCCATCGATTTCCGTCCTATTTCGTTGTATAGCCAGTAGATCAGAGAGTAGTGATTTTCACATAATAGATATAACTTTTCGAAGGATACAAAATGATGCTAAAATGTTACGTATAGGAAGAACAGGATAAAATAATGACGATGAGAGAACGAAAAAGAATAGAGTCGAAGGTCAGCAGAAAGAATGAACAAACACATTAAAGTGAAGACGAGCACCAGTTCGGAGAGAAATGAGGATGAACGAACGATGGGCATAAAAGTTTTCTTACCATACGATCAATTAATCACAGATTCTTTATAAGACCAACGATCTTTGAACAATAATGAAATAAATAAAAACCCAAAATTTTAGTCTTTGTTTCTGTCAGCCAACCAAGCGTAAGCCTCCACATGCAATATCAAATCGAAGAAAAATTTGCATCTTATTAACAACTATTTACACACTCAGTATAATTACTTTGAATATTTATATTTTTTTCAAATCTAATAATCACCAAAATCATCACGATTTTCAGGACATGGGTTCTTATAAATCCATATTTAGTAGAGAAAAGAGTTTCTTGAAAATGAAAAACACGTTAGTTTCATTAATTTGATTTAAAAAATTAGCAAACAATTTTAGAATTGCTTTCGTGTCATTATTTTCTCCTCTCCGTACATTTATCAGCTTTTTAAAAAATTAAAGTAATATTCTCGTATCTGTAATAACCAAATGGATTGAATGCGCTTTTATATTCCATGCAGATGTGTTCATTTAATATTTTTTCTTTTAAGAGAAAGTAACTACACAGTTGATGAGCGAACTTTTATTTATATGACCAAAATGAATGTTATTTTTTTTATCAATCTATGGTTTTCTATCTCAATCGGTGGTGTGAAATCAGGCGGTAAGTCATCGCTGAGAAAACTTGCAGATGAGAAGTTCATTTTTAATATAAGTTGACTATTGGAAATCTCTAAATTATTCGCTAGTTAAAAAAGTCAGAAATTAAATCAGTCTGTAAAAAAAACAACGAATTTGTTATAGAAATCTACCGCAATACACCGAAACTGTGTCCAAATGCATCATGGAATCTAACAGCTATTACTTTCGCTAATAAATCAATTGTGGGTGAAACCCCGTGGAATGTGTTCATTTCCAGGACAAATACAATATTTGTAACAAGTCGGCACATCGGTTCCATTGTCATATGGGATAATGAAAGCACAGTGCCAACAAGAAATATTACTGATAATCTACATCAACCGTATGGTCTGTTCGGCACTAATAATGGGGATATTTATATTGATAATGGATTGTCAAACTATCGAGTAGAGAAATGGACAGCTAATGCAACGGGTTATACTACGGCAATGCACGTCTGCGCATCATGTCAGGGTCTTTTCATTGATATCAATGATAACCTACATTGTACATTAAATACAATGCATCAAGTCATTGTGAAATCATTAAATGATCGTATGAACATATGGAAAGTCGAAGCTGGAATAGGTGTCGCAGGTTCAACTCCATCGACACTAAGAGGTCCTCGTGGAATCTATGTTGATATCTATCTTAGTTTGTATGTTGCTGATTCACTCAATAATCGAATTCAAAAGTTTGCATTTGGACAATTGAATGGAACAACAGTTGTCGGCAGTGGCCCTTCAGGAGTAGTTGGAATTAGTTTGGCTTCACCAGCTGCAATTACAATGGATGCTGATGGATATCTTTTCATCTGTGATCAAAATAAGCATCGTATTGTTGGTTCTGATCGTTATGGTTTTCGATGCATAGTTGCATGTTCCGGTTTTACTAGATCGGGTCCGGCTGGCTTATCGTTCCCGAGATCTTTAGATTTTGATAGTTATGGTAACCTATATGTTGTTGATTATAACAACAGTAGATTTCAGAAATTCTTATTAACACAGAATTCATGCGGTAAAGTAGACTTGTTCCGAATTTAATATGCAAATAAACTGAAAATACAACTAACGGAAGATTTTTTCACTCTAGACGAAACAACAACAACAGCAAGCACTGAAGTCACAACATCTTCACCTGTACTCATAAGTATTACAGTTCCATCATACAATCAACCAAAGTTCGATTCATCTACAGTTTGGAGTGAAAATGCAGTTACATTTGCAAATAGTACTATCATTGGGACGAATCCTAATGGACTATTTGTCGACGTCAACAATACTATTTATGTTGCTAATCGTGCAAATAGTCGAGTTCATATTTGGTTACAAGGAGATACATTACCTGCAAGAAATATTACAACTAATCTCAATAGTCCTTACAGCGTTTTTGCGGCTAGTAACGATGATATTTATATTGACAATGGATTTGCAAATGGTCGAATCGATAGATGGACAATGAATGAATCGAATAGTGCAGTTATGTCGGTTACAGCCGCATGTTACGATATATTTATTGATATTGCAAATAGTATTTATTGTTCAATGTACAATCAAAGTCAAGTAATGATGAAGACATTAGGTAGCAGTTCAAATATGTGGATAGTAGCTGCTGGAACGGGTTGTGTCGGATCAGGATCTAACCAATTGAATGGTTCTCGTGGAATCCATGTTGATCAAGATCTTAATTTATATGTTGCTGACTGTGGAAATAATCGTGTTCAAAAGTTTCTAACTCTACAAATAGATGCAATCACAATTGCTGGTAGTTCAGCACCTGGAACTATTTCACTTAATTGTCCATCTGATGTTGTTCTTGATGGTGATGGATATTTATTTATTGTTGATAGAAACAATCATCGTATTGTTGGATCTTCATCGAACGGTTATCAGTGTATTATTGGCTGTTCTGGTAGTGGTTCAACAATCTCTCAGTTATCATTTCCACAAAGCATGGCATTCGATAGTTACGGCAATTTGTATGTTACAGATTCAAGCAACGATCGAATACAGAAGTTCGCCATTGAAAAAAATGATTCTGGTAAGCGATTTTAACAGTGGGAGTTCTTAACTGAATATTGTTTGTAACGGTTAAGAATATACGTATTTTTTGAACAGCAAAATTTTTTTTCCTCAACGAAATAAAATATAATTTACCGCCTCTTTTGTTTCAGCAGTAACAACAACAACTAGTATTAGTATCAGTACATCAACAATAACTAGTACTACTACAACAACAGCTACTACAACGAGCACAACAACAACTAGTACCAGTACATCAACAGCTACTACAACTACTACAACAATAACTAGTACTACTACTACAACAACTAGTACTACTACAACAACAGCTACTACAACGAGCACAACAACAACTAGTACTAGTATATCAACAATAACAACATCAACATTAACAACAGATGCCACAATTTCAAAGTCAATAATCAATCATGGATCTATTTTCATTCTTCAAATTATTTTACTAATTGCTTTATTTTATTTTTAAATTCATCAAAAAAAACTGGAGCTTCGATGTTGTTTTGTTGCTTTAAATGGATATTTCATTTTACTTCGCTTGATAAAAATAAGTGCAAATAACCTTTTAATCCATTAAAATTGTTCAGAATTGTCGAGACACCGCACGACTATCCTATTTGATTCGTTTTTTGTTTTGCTTTCGAATATTAAGCTCTTCCATTGTTCAACATCAAAATACTTCTCATCTCGATATTGATTAAATATTAGTGCAGTTAAACATGGCATTTGTTGTAACAAAGGACGGGGGACTTTAAGAAGTACTTAGGTCTGACCAAAAGTTCCCAGATTAGTATTGGTAATTTTATAAGCCAATTGATATCGAAGAGTGCTGTGTATAAGTAAATAGAGGAATGTCTTCTCTATAATACCATATATAATAAGTCTCTTTTGGACTTAGTTATTGTATGTTTTTTCGAGAATCTTTAATTCGACCTAAAAAATTTTTTTTTTAAATGGATAAAGAATACAATCGATACTATATAAAGATTCGAACTATTTTGGGAATCAATCCAAAGACAATTCATGAAGAACTTACAACAGCTTTGGGACCCAATACTCTATCATATCCAACAGTAGCATAATGGGCAAAACAAGAACGTGTTCGAATTTGCCGTGAAAATTTAGCAAAATTTCGTGATGGTTCTTGGCGATTGTGTGATATTGTGACTGGTGATGAAACGTGGATTTATCATAGGCAAATTGGTCGCAGGGCGACTAACAAGGCTTGGATTAGTGAAGGCGAATCACGAAAAACTATTGTTCGACGGAGAAAATTCGAACCAAGAAAAGCCACATCGATAGATAACAAATATTATATTGAAAATTGTCTCAAGCCAGTTGTCAAGGAAATATGCAAACAAAGAAAGTCAAATGGCACAAACGGTATCAAATTGCTTCATGATAATGCTCAACCACATTCTCATTCGAACGTTATTAACTATCTAACAGAAGAAGGTATCAATATAATGCCACATCCACCATATTCTCCTGATCTTGCTCCATGCGACTATTGGTTAAATGATTATATTAAGTCAAATTTAACTGATCTAGATGATTGTTAGAAAGAATGGAACTTTGTATAAATAATCATGGTGACTACTTCGAACATTTGATAAAATAAAATTGAAACTTTCTTGTTGTCTTGATATATTCTTTTAATAATCTGGGAACTTTTGGTCAGACCTAAGTAATAGAATACTCTTTCTCTAACCAAATTTTACGGAAATCAGCTAGATTGTCATTCCAATGAAGACAGGTTGTATAAAAATGAGAATGTCTTCCGGAGTAACGGAGAAGTACAACCAAATAAACGAAATGGTTTTATCATACTAATTCGTTGACGAATTTTAAGCATTGTAGACTTTAACAGTTTTCCCCAGCCTACTTTTGTAGTAGTATTTAAAATTAGGAACCCATTTAATCAATGTTTGGAAATCATCATTAAAATGAATTTCGAACTTCGGATTGCCGATTGCACGCGCTGATCACATAACGACAGCTTTATCAAAATTAATTTGTTGAACACTAAGTAAATCATCGGCAAACAAATGATTTAAACTACCAGGAAGAGATATATCAAGATCACATTGATACGTAATAAAAATCGTCGGTGTTAATACACTTCCTTGTGGACCACCTTTCTCTATTTCAATAAAGCATCTACGGTTATTTAACCAGGATTCAATCCAATTACAATAAGAAAGAGGAATACCTAATTTCTTTAATTTGCCAATACAACCGAGAAAACATAATTGATCAAATGCGCTTTTAAAATTGATAAAAATGAACACGTGTTTGCAAACGAAATAGGTCGGGTAAGACCAAACATGTCGATTCACAAGTTCCATTCGGTGGTGTTAATGGTCTGTATACAATGCACCATTACATACGGATTTTTCAATTCAAGCAAAAAAAATTCAACAACGTGTTGCTCGTTCGTTGATTCTTCAAATCAATTGTGTCGTTAAACTTACGCAACAAATGCGGACAGAAGACCCACGTTATCTGGAACTTCTAGAACGACTTCGTCATGGAAAATGTAATCATGACGATTAGTTAATTCGCTCAATGATTCGCCTTAGAATAAAGTAGGTGATATTTTTTTTCATTTTTCCTTTCAAGGCTCCAATTCTTGTCTATCGAAATGAAGTGCGAACACATTTAAACAATAAAGCCGTAATAAACGGAATGAATGGAATATTTCGACAGCTTGTCTATGAAGAAACTTCCGTAACAACACACAAAAGTCAAGGTCAAACATTGAAAAACGTTGTAATCGATTTGAATACAAGGTTTTATTGATGAAACCAAGTAAATCACAAACGGGTGAAATGGAAAGACTCGAGTGGTTTTAGTCTTTCAAATTGTAAATATATTATTTTTTGTTAAAATAAAATTTTCCATCAAACTCTACAAAATTCATGTATTTTTATCTTCTAATAACGAAGAAAAAATGTGGGATTGAATCCGAAAATGAGCTTGGAAAATGAGTTTAATTAATGTTTCTATCATAAGAAAATACTAATGGCTTTTCAGTCGAGGGTCAATGCTTGGTGTTGTAACTAAGGCCACTTTTTTTTCAAGTGATCTTCATGAACCGCTGGACTTAAGTACAGTTCGACCTGCTCTACAAGATTGCCAGCAAAACTTATGGTGATTTCCCGACTCAAAACTAAGAAAAACTGAATTTTCTTTCAAAAATCGGTTTCCCATGCATTTTTGCTGGTGTGCTGTAATTAGGATCACAAATTCTGCTTAGTGTTGTTTTTAGGGATTTTGACTGTATTATCAAGTGACAAATAACGTAACTAGATCATGCCGACTATCATTTGACCTAATTTTTTACAATTGAAAATCGACTCTATGATATTCTTCAGTGTCTAGGATATCTGCAAATGACCTTTAAGTAAGAATCTGGGAAACTTTTTCTACACAATATTTTCATCGGAAATACGCTTAGACGCATTAATTCATTGAAATTAATTAGACTATTTTTTTTAATAATGCAAATGCGAAGAGCATTTCTGTATTGCGCATGTCTAAGTGTGGTTTATCAATTGTCAAAAAATGCAAAGACGTTTTCGAACAATATAAGGTCAAAACAAAGAAGAAGGAAAAAACTAGTCGAACCTGATGGAAGCCTCTTTTCTCTCATGATCTGTTTTTCTACTCTTGGATATTAATTACAAAGAGTAGTATAAGAGGTTTCCGCGAAGAATTAATCCCTAAAAGCAGCTTAACCGTTCAGTTCAGATATCTAATCTTTTTCTTCTATTAAAAGGAAGAATATTTTGAGTCCATGTATTATTTTCTGTTTCAGAAGTAATAAACATGTCATCTTACGATGCCCTATTGAATCAAATCAATACAGCTGCGTCAGTATCTTCTATTGCTTTATCCTTCGTTAGTGTTGCATTAGGCGCATTTGGTCTTACTTTTAACGTACTGGTTTTTACTCGACCAGCTCTACGTCAACAACCATGTGCACTCTACTTTTTATCATCAACATTTTATAATTTCTATGTTATGTTAGTATCAATCCCTCTGCGTATTCTTGCTTACAATTTCGGTATTGATTCGGCAAATTACAATCTTGGTTGCTGTAAACTGCAAACATTCTCTTTTTATGTTGCACGTACCATATCGTGTTGGTTAATAGCCGCAGCAACTGTGGATCGATTTTTACACAGTTCAAAAAATACATCCATTCGTCGATTGAGTTCATTGAAAACAGCAAAACTCACAATTGGAATATTGAGTATTGCAGTTCCTCTATTGTACAGTCATATGATTGCGTATTTTGAAATAGCTAATATACGTGATCAATATGGCAATATAGTACCTATATGTAATGCTCAAATAGGTATATATCGAACATTTCTTGGATTCTGGTACATGGTTTGGTATGCATTGTTTCCACCTTTTGTAATGCTTCTTTTTGGTTTACTTACATTGAATAATATTCGTCCAGGTCGTCAAGTAGTACCACGATTACCTGAGACCAATCAAGTTGCTCGCCGAACCGACACTCAACTCTTACGTATGTTAGCTATCCAAGTACTGGTAGTCATCATTTGCATTCTGCCTTTCTCAATATATCGATTGTATGCAACATTTACGGCAAATGAAGTCAAGGATACACTTCGAATTGCCCAAGAAAATTTGGCATTACAACTTGTGGGTACCATGACGTGTTTTGCTCATTCGACTAGTTTCTATTTGTATACATTAACTGGCACTATTTTTCGCAACGAATTTATTACTATCATCGGATGATTTTGGCATCGAAATTAAAATTCAATACAATGAACCATTCGTAGAAAAGACTATAGGAGATGTTATTTCTTTTCAAGTCTCTCTATAACACTCTATTTCTTTTTTATGCTACCTTATATTAATCTTGCGAATTCTCAATAAAATTCTTAATTATACACACTTTATATAAATTAACAACTTAAAAGCCATCCAGATTGATCTTACCGAGAGAACATTCCCAGGTACTCCACTCTGATTTCATTCATTCATACATCATTCGATAGGATACAGAAAGAAGACAAGGGTGAGGATGAAGGTGTTACATTATGCAGAGTTTTGTCATTGAAACTTTTCTATGTTCTTATGAGCCATTCCACGTAAGCCACAACCGAAGGTGCTCAATTGATATCCTCAGATCGGACTCATTTTAATATATGTGATAGAGGAACGAATTCTATGAATTTTGACGAAAGCCGCTTCAAAAATATTGAACCGTTCGGTTTTTATCGTATTTTTACTGGAAGTACTGGAAAATGCACTTTTTCGACGGACGATTTTGTGATGCATAAAAAATAAACAAAGCATCTTCTGTCAAGACTGAATGTTTTAAAAATATCAATACCTAGTTGAGTTCTACGTATACTGTAAGTTTCAGTTTAATTCATTGCATCGTTGATATTGTATGGATCCCGAGATTTAGGAAAAAAGACTTTTCCCAACAATTTTCACTCCTCATATCTCTTCACAAGAGAATCATAGAGGTATGCAATTTTGAACACACGTAGATCTCAGGGTTGTCTAACTACCATAAAACTTTCAGTCGCCCAGTATGAACTATTCGTGCAGGAGAGCTAAAACACGAGCCGGTTTTTAGTCAAAAAGTCGATTTTTGACCTCGATTTTCATGTTTTTTGCTCTGCTTTTTCATAGAGACATGTTTGTATAGGCTAAAAAATTTCACAAATGATAGAAGTTATACCACAATGGAAAATTCGCGCATCAATGCTGTCTTCCCAGTTGATATATCTCGAGAATAATGCATTAATAGCGAATGACAGTAATCATGCGAAAGTTGGTCTGAGTGAAAGTATGACTTTTTATCGTTGTTCTTTTCAACATAGTAGAATTAGATATAGAATCGAAGAAAAAGTACATTTCAGGCAGTTATATAACGCTGGAGGGGAGTACAAGAGCGGTAAAATCATGAATCACCAAAATCAATGAAAATTTTACATAGTCTATATACTCCTATCCTCAAATCAAATATGAAAAAAAATCTGAACAAAACGGGATTATATACCTGTCTGAGATCGACTTTATGTCGCATTGTATTTGAAAAAGCAGACAAAAGCTAAAGTTTACTACTACACCAGTCGATAGAACAAGTATAGTACTTCATAATATCACCTTCGCAAATATTCTCACAATCTAATACCAAGAGAAATATGACGCACAAAAGTTAAATTTTCCATCATAACGGTTGTTCCATGTTATGAGGTCTCGGATTATTACAAATTTCAAGTTTCTACGATGAAATTTTTTGTGTCCCAAGCCAATTTCTATACAAAGTTGTAGACCCATGCGACGAAAAGTCTATGGTGTATGCAGAACTCAACTGGGTATTGATATTTCTAAATCATTCAATCGTAATAGACGATGCTTTGTTTGCTTTTTACGTCTCGCAAAATCGGCTGTGGCTTACGTGGAATAACTCATAAAATCCTATCGTTATTGTTTGTCAGACAAAAGAAAAAAATGTCTTTGTGAATAAATCGTAATTTTCTTAGTGACAAACTTAAAATTGTGTTACTTGGCAGTGTCAAATTACGAAAACTATAATTAAAAGAGCAACAGAAAAGATTCGAATTTTTTTACCTTTAGATAGATAAAAGCACGAGAAAAACGAAAATAGAAAAAGGCCATCATGTTTATACTTATCTTATGACGATATCAAAAAAAAGAAAGTAATTGAATGTGTATACATGCATTTTCGCTGAAGGAGTCACACTATAAAACTATATGAAGTTTCGTAATCGAACGACATTTGAATATATTTGATTCTCAATCTGAATTTACAAACATTTACAGAGATGAGTTCCGTCGCCGCAACAAGTTCGATTACGAAAAAATTTCTCGATGAAGTAAATAATACACGGCCAATGATTTATGCAGCACGTCCGTTGCTGCTCGAGTATGTACTGAAAAACAGTCGTTCCGGCGATATTCAGAGTGTCATCAATGCGATTGATAAATTTGCACAGACACAACAATGGCTCATGAATGTCGGTGATAAGAAAGGCGAAATTCTAGATAATGCAATTCGATCTCGACAACCCAAAACTGTGCTTGAACTTGGTATGGATTTTTTCTGGTAATGTTGATTTGTAACTGTTATCTGGTTTCAGGTACTTTTCTTGGCTATAGTTCATTGAGAATTGCAAATGAAACAACTGAAGATGTTCTAATAGTTTCAGTTGAAGTAAATGCCGAGTCAGCAGAAATTGCAAGTCAAATTCATGAACATGCTGGTGTATCAAATCGTATTCATATTGTAGTTGAGCCTAGCAACAAAGCCATTTCTCGTCTTCGTGATCGATTCAAAGTTGATGCATTCGATTTGATCTTTATCGATCATTTGAAAAATCTATATGTATCTGATTTTAAATTACTTGAACAAGAAGGTCTTATTAAACAAGGCACGACTATTGTAGCAGATAATGTAATCTGCCCAGGTGTTCCAGACTACTTGGAATATGTGCGAAATAATCCAACATATTCTTCAACTTTTTATGAATCAACAGTTGAATATCGGGATGATATTCCTGATGGTGTGGAAATTACCGTACGATTATAATCGAAGACATATTTCTGACTTGAAACTTTTCATAAAATCCTATGCTTATTTCATAATGATTAATTTTTTCTGAAGTTTTACATATTTGACTAATAATTATATCTCAATAAAGAAATCTTTTTTTTCGAAATCCTATTGAATCTAACATAATTTTGTTCAAAACGACGCGGGACGTTAAGAGATTTTCTTAGTTTTGTCTCAAATAATCATTTTTAAGCACATTGCACGACACATCTATATACGTCAAACATGCATAACGTATGATCCAAAAGTAATGAGACAAATGTTTACTATTGCTGCAAAAAAAGTTTTCGTCGTGTCGGCATACTTTTTTTCATTCGATAGAGCAAACAAAACTGTATATAATACAATAATTAACAAATGGTAGATACTCCTTTTCAATAGATTTTCAAAAGTTTTAGCCTCCCAATTATTTTCGTTGTGCAAAGGAATTCGATGATTTGATAAAAATGTTGAACTTCATGTGCGTAATGCGAAGCACCATATTGTCGGGCAAATTTGCGTTGACTGAGGTCAGTTTTGTTATTCACCTTTTTCACTAGTGATCTAACTTGTCCATTGGAAATTTTCGATGGTCGATCGGATTTCGGAAAGAAAGTTGATTTGCCATATACAGCATACTTTTTAGTATCCAATACAACGTTGAGCGAGGAATTCTTGCTTTCAAACAATGAGAAATTGTTGCTTTTTTTCGCATTTTTTTTTGATTTTCATAGAATGTAACAACTATGATTTTAGGTGTTAAAAGAAAACTTTTGAAAATCTGTTGAAAAGGAGTATCTACTATTTGTTAATTATTGTATTATATACAGTTTTGTTTGCTCTATCGAATGAAAAAAAAGTATGTCAATACGATGAAAATTTTTTTTGCAGCATTAGTAAACAGTTTGTCTCATTACTTTTGGATCATACGTTATTCAAGTTGATTGGCAGATTATCATTGCGGAATAGTATCTAAAAGATTAATATTATATTCTATATCCAATTGTCGAAATGAAAGGAAGTTTCTTTTATAAAGTTGAATATTTTTGAATTCGACAAGTTCTATTCTATATAAGACAAAAGCAGTATTGTCAAGATTTTCATTTTCTTCGCTTAATTCAGGCGCTTCACTATTCGCTGACGAACTTTGTTAAACTGATGAATCATTAGCTGAATTTGCTGATACTACTGATTGATCCATTATTAGAAACAAGTGTTGGATATGGTGTCGCTGGTTCCTACAAAACGAGGGAACTTTCGTAATTTTCAATATGTATGAATTTTATTTTTTTCTTGATATTACCAGATGCCGAGAAATTCTCTTTATATAGTGTATGTCGACGTTGCAAACGTTCACGAAGTGTTAAATTGGTTCTTCGAATTCTTTGAACACCATCCTTATGATACAAATAAGTTAATTCAATGATAATCATTAAACAAAATTTAAATCCTCACCAAGAACGCATTTGAATAGCCAGGAAATTCGACAACAATCTCTGATGTCAAATGATTTCTCATGAAATCACGATGTTTTACGGGACGTCCTGATCCTGCTCGAGAATACTTCAAACGATACTCTTTAACTGTATCATTGTCCAAATGTTCACCTCGTTTACGCTTGAGTTTAGTTTATAAAGCATCTTTCCATAGACCCTAAATGGCATAAAAATAGTTTAATTCATTTGTATTTCTTGCCACAGACAATCTCAGGAATTGTACTATTGCAGTGCCAATCATATCGATTAGAATTTGCCGATTTGCACAATGTGGTCCAAAACGACTTCATTTCCCATCTTAATATCTTTTGTCAAACTGTTCAGCATAGATGATACCCATGTCTTAAAGATCACGGTGATTTTGGTGATTACTCACTGAAATAATCGCTGGGATCGAGTGATAATCATTTTGATGAATCGCGATTAATCGGCGATTTTTAAAGAGCTTTCAAAAGTCTTTTTAATTTTTTTTTGTAATATAGTATGCTGCCTACTCTCATTTCTATGGTAGAACAGTATACCATCAATGTGTATAAAAATTGGACGTCGTGGTCTCTAAAACTCGAGCTCAAAATAATTGGATGAAACCACTTCAGGATGACAAGTTGATGCATGTGAGCTAAGATTCGACTCGAAAAGTTTCTTTGGAAACAAAAATTTGCAAAATTTGCTAGTAAATGTTGAAGCATATATATATATATATATATATCAATATTTTGAGCTTTCTCAGAGATGAGAAAATACATATGTTAATAAAAAAAGTTTTATAAATGGAAAACTTCAATAATAATTGTTGTTATGATGTTAGTTTCTGAATATAGACGAACAAGTTTTTTTATGGTTTTTTTCGGAACCCATTATATTGATTTTTAAGCAAATAGAAAGTTTTATTTAAATATCATGTAATAAGTAGAGTGCAAAAAAAATGCCGTTAGTCTTTAACAAAATTCTATATATTGAAAGCTTTTTTTTGTATGTAATATACAGATGAGGGAGTGGATTGTTTATTTCTCTTTCCTATAGAATAAAATAAATAAAAAAGTAAGCTGCGTCTGATATTTAAAATAGCTTATACACATTTTACCCATGGATTTACAATAGATTGAATATTATTTTTATAGGCAAACTTTCAGCTCGACCGGATGATCCGGTAAGAAATGAGATGAATGTCAGTTCATTGAACTGTGATTCTCACATCCATATTAAGACATGTTTTATTAGCTGCCTATTGTAAGCAAAATTGCATTCATAGGTACGAAAAATGTCGATATGCCGCTAGATTTTGGCAACTCAACTAGTTCTCTAGCATCAATATTGTAATATGACTAAATGGTACTCGAAATGCATGAAGGATAATAATATCATGGTGTCAGTCAGCTGATATATTCTGACACATTATATTCCCTACCTTAGAAAAATCTCACGTATGAAACGGTAATTTTTTTTGCACTACTGTATACTATACAATCAACAAAATCTGACGACAACGACTTTGCACTTGCGAATCATCATAAGAAAGAAACGAAAGAAAGAGAAAAAAGTACGTGTCCTTCAAAATAATTAAGTAGAAAACAAAAAATACTTTTCGAAATAGATTTATACTGTTTTTTTTAGGTCATTTCCAAACCGTACATGACGATGACTGCTTGAGCAACAGTCGAAATCTGGATCGTAAGAATTACTTGAAAATCCACCCCTCAACGCTTTATTTTTCACAAAAATCGAAATGTGTGCTGTCGTCATAAAAAGAGACAAAGATAGACAAAGAAAAAGAGAGAGAGAGAGACGTGTTTTTTATTTCGACTTACCTGCATATACCGAAAAAAATGTCCTCGTTTTTTTGTCCTTATTTTATATTCATAAAAAATTACTAATATTTGCTGTCGTTATAAAGACAGACACATCATTGATGATTAATAGTGAAGGGAACAGATACCTATATATATATATATATATATATTGGTACGTGGCTTTCTGTCCTTCACGTGCTTTTTTTATTCATTTTTGCAGCATTTACATTTGTGCATTACCTCCACCTTTTTAAGGTAAGCGCTCGTCTCCGATTCATAAGCTAACTAACACTCAGTTTGATATTGTGCCGAGTAATAATTATTCCATATATAATTTTTTTTTCTCCTTTCCAAGTAGTTTTGAAATGTTATTGATAGACATAAATGCCCTTCAAAGTCTGAGACTGGAAACTAATGTAAAAAGAACACATAAGATTTACTTTTTTTCTAATGTGGATATTTGCAGTCTGTTTAAAGTCGAGTCAAGTAGATTTACTGATTTTCAGCATATAGAAGTTTTTTGCAGCTTTCCACTAATACGACTTTTCCTTGATTTTTAATAAGCGCATCAGAGACAAAATTTTGATATCATATATATGCCCGTGATGAGTCTTAGCTCAGGCTCATCTTCGAATTCGATCAAGACACTATTAAATCCATTTGAGTAACTTCTGTTTTGATTTTAGAGTAAGAAAATGTCATCTATTTCAGTAGAAATTCCAGTATTACGAATTAATGCAGATAATTTAAAAAATTTAATAAGTTTTATATATAAACATGAAGAACTTTTGAAACAATTTGGTGCAATCAAATTACAAATGAATAGTGATTGCCGATTAGCATTAAAAAAAAGGCGAAAAAACCTTTTGTTACCGGACACTAACAAACGAATCGTTAAAATGTCTGCTAACGATCATGTGTATTCGATACAAACGTCTTCTGAACAGCACAAAAAGACCTATCAAAAAGATTTAATAGTAACAGATGAATGTAGTTTTTGGTCATCATTACATCATTCAATTGATAAAGAACGATATCTAAACAGTGTAACAGTGCCGAACGCAAGTTTTTTTACACAAAAAACATCCCGTTTATATTTTGATATTCATCGGTTACCAAATCAATCACTTCTGAAAATAGGTGGAACTGAATTTACACGACAATTTAACCCTTATGTACGGAGATCACTTAAAGCAGGTGCTATTTTTCCATTGACTTCTTCTCCACATAATCTCTATACTATCGATTATCACCATGAAGGTGGTGACCATCATTGGTATTTTATACCCAATTGCGAGCGACCAAATCTACGACAAGCGCTTCATCTAGAAAATTCATCAATTTGTCTTGATCATGAGCAACTATTTATCGATCCATTTGTATTAGAAAAAAATTGTATTCGATATCATTCAATTGTTCAACAGCCAAGAGAGTTTATTATTATGGCACCTGGAACTCTTGCGCAAGGTTTTACTAACGGTGCAGGTTGGAATGAATCGATTAATTTTGCTTTACCAAATTGGATTCTGGATGGTCATGCAACCAACACTAGTATTCACTACCAATGTGATACTTTGCTGAATTCTGTGCCAAAAATTATTGATCTGAACTTGTTTAGAGATGAACTCATTGAAAAATACATTAGTTCATTTCTCGATATCAACAATAACGAGGGCAAAGCTCGAAACTTTGTAGAAAGTATTGATAAGACAATACCACAAAACAATAATGGAATCTGCTATTCAAAAAATTTGATCACAGATGAATTGACGATCCCATCAAGTGTAGAAATAGATGTTACACCACCAACAACGGTTTCAACTCTTTACACATCGCCACTATCATTAATGGCACCATCAATCGATAGTGTTGTTTTCGATGAAGGCAAAACTCATACACAGTACGACCATTTTCAGTAACAAAACACATTTGAAAGAAGTTATTGAGTAAAATTAATCGTCTATATTTCAGTGAGAGCGATTTTGAAGAAACATTTCACATGGAAACACTTCATGCGGCTCAAACAAATTGCACAACGAACGACCTTCCATTAAACGAAATCACGTCAATGTATGCAATCATTCAGGATAATTCAACAACAAATAATTGCAATATCAACAATAAACTATTTCCTATGGAAGAACTCTTAGATTTATTACCATTAAACTCTGACAACATTCAATCATATTCAAAACAAGTAGACGAATTTATCAAATCAGTAAGAGATCATATAGACTGCATAGAAATCCCTTTGAATAATAAAGAAACATGTCTAAAAACTAGGATAGTCCGATAGATTTCTGTCAGATTATTGAACTCATTGACCTAAATAACGATCAAATTTTCTTCAGACTGAATTGGAGGATTATCGAACAAACCGTCAAGAAAGAAATTATTTGAAAAATAAAAATATACCTGATGAAAGACGAAATGATCGTCGAACATTGTTTCTCTCGGGACTGCAAGCGAATATTAATGTCAATGCCATACGAAAATACTTCATTGGGTCCACAAAAGTTACCATGAAACGATATCGTACAACTTCATATTTAAAGTAACTAAATTATATGCACGTTCGTTTACATTTCAATTCACTCACTATGTTGCTTTAGATATGCTTTTGTTGCCCATCGAACATATCAGGATGCTCAACGTAATCTTTACAAATTTACCAATTCTCATCCATTTGGCTCTCAATGCCAAGCTGAATTTGTCAAAAATAACTCAAATAAAAATAATGAACAAAAAAATAAAATTATGGTCAATCGAATTCCATACAACGTCACTCGCAATGATTTACACAATTTATTTGTCGATTGTCGCATAATAGAATACTATCCAGCACGTGTTATTTGTTCGGAATCTAACAAGTCATCGATCGAAAGTGACACACAAATATTATGGGGGTAAGAAATAAACATCTACATGAATTTCAATTGATTTTTCTACAATTTTTTTATTATGTAGATATGCTACACTTCTTTACGACAATGAACAACTGGCAGCTGCTGCTATTGAACATACGGATCAATACAAAATCGATGGTCAACAACTTACTGCTTCATTGTATTGTAATAAAAAGTCAAAATCTACTCATTAAACAATTAACAACAAATAGTTATAACTGCTCGATTTTCTTTTGTATCTATATTTTAAATAAATGCGAAAATCTCAATCTTACGTCATCTAATTTATCATGTAAGAATGATATATTGAATTGAAATATCTGACATGAGAAGTTTAGACGAAATCTCTCAATGCAAAGAGACAGTCGAGGGAATTAGTAAAATTCCAAGCTTCTCACGTTTCATTCTATTTCGACTCGAATTTCTCTCTCTATAGAAATCAAATCAAAAATTAACAACTTATAGAGTTTCATTTCGTATTTTTGTTTGAATAAAATGATGAGTAACACATTGATTGCTTCTCCGATTTCATTTGTTTTCGATTTAAATATTATTTATTTGAAGAGGATTATTTGTCATCCCGGATGAGGATAAAAACTCGTTGCCTTTTTCTTGTCGATAGTAATATACGGATGATGATCGTTATATGTGTTCTACTTTTAACATTCGTTTTCCAACAAGGTCTCGTTGTTGGACGAATCGTTCAATGCACATCATGGGGAGATCCTCATGTTATTCCGTAAGTTTTCAGTATGCTCAAGTCATCATTGCATTAATATTATTATTATTTAGATTTCCAGCCAATGAAACCAGTTATCCACGAGAAGTTTGGTGTCAAAAATCCGGCTTGATGTGGCTTGTAAAAAACAAATACATTCTATCGACAGTGACAGTTGGTTCAAGACCATATTATGCGTACGATGTAAGTTTCAATTCATGAAATTTTAGAGAAAATCATTTCTAATTCCTATAGTTTCAATTTGTTTTTCGTGATGATAATGGATTGGTCATCTGTGTTGTTGATGGAAAACAAGTTGTACGAGGTTGGGTACCAGACTGTTCTGCCTATGGTACGTAAGTTTATTTGACATTTATAATTGTTCACTTCTGAAATATTGTAGGCGTCAATGTCATTTTGGAAAATCGAGGTGTTACAATAAAATATCCAAAAGTGGACTTTCTTGCTACGATTATCTTTGTAACAAAATCAAATCAAAGAAAAATTCAAATGATTATTTTTCTTTACTTTTCTTTAGTCACAATGGGGTCCTATTGATTCAATCAAAGTCTGGCTAGATTCTTGTTTAGCTAAAGTATCCGACGGTATTTGCAATACTGGATGTTCAGATATTGCCAAAGATTGTCAAACTAGTGTTCCAACTACCACGATTGCAACAACAACTCCAAAACCAACTCCAGAAGAACAAAAAGTTCAAGTTAATGCTGATCAAATCTGTGAAATCTTTATTCAGCAAGCATTGGCCACACTTAATTTTCAAAATGATGATCAACGAATAAGTTTACGAACGGAAATAATAAATAGTAAAACAGCTTGTATCACAGATTTGACGTTGACTGGTGATCTCAAAGTATGAATCGATATTCAATGAATTTGTTCGATTTTAACGAATTGTTTTCACTCAATAGGCAGCAGTGGCCAGTATTCTTAATTTAGCACTGTACAAATTTACATGGAACATCACTTCATACACTAGTCTTTCCTTCAATTTTTCAACGATCATCAATATTGCCATCAATATTAATATACAAATCATTAACATGGCTATACTTACGATTAATGAAACAATTATCTATAGAACACCAACAGGTATTAATCATAGTTTTTAATCTAAAAACTTATTTTCTCTAACAATAGTTAACTTCGAACAAATACATCTGGGTTTTGATAGTCCAGGAAATGATATAGAAGTACTTAGCAATATTTCAACTAGACGACAATGTGTTGAAATATGTATGAATACTTCGAAATGTGTTGCAGTTGCATATCAATTGTCCAATGGAATATGCTTTATCAAAAGTTGTGTTATCCGTCTTACTGCTAAAGTTGGAACCGATGTTGTTCATTTGGCTGTCGGAAGTAAGTTATTCATTTGAAAGCTTGAACTATACACTTTTATTGTATCAATAGAACAAGGACAACCCTTGAGCGGCTTTGATGCTCCAGGCAATAATCTACGAAATTTAACTAACAATAATCTAACAATAAGCGCATGCATTGAAGAATGCAAGAAGAATACGGGTTGTGTCGGTATCTCATTTCGATACGCAGATCGTATGTGCTTTATGAAATATTTTATGAGTCAACTTGTGCAGACACCAGGCGTCGACACTGTATATATAGCAGAACCACGTAAGCTCATTTAGTGTAATGAAACTTGTTATCTTTATTATTATTATTATTATTAAAGATACATGTAATCCTCCATGTCAAAATGGTGGAACATGTGTGGGTAATAATACTTGTGCGTGTTCAAGTGGATATACAGGTTCAATTTGTACTGTTCGTATGTATCAAAATCATTTTTTCCATATACTATAAGAACATTTGTAATATTTCTTTCGATAATAGAGTCTGTTGGCTTATGCACCGATGCCCAAATAAGAAATTCGACTCCTGTTTTATCGATTACATTTGGTGCTGGCACAGCTCGATATTCGAATTCAACAGCTGCTAAATTTGACTTCACAACAACTTATCAACAAAAGTTTTCGGATCCAGTGGATGATGGAATGTTTGGTTTGGTAAATGCGGTTCCAACAAATCGTCCTGCATGGCATGGTGGATCACGTGATCATACAGGCAATACAGGTGGATACATGTTGTTTGTCAATGCAAATCTTCAAGCTGGTCGATTTTACAATGGCACAGTTAAAAATTTGACTGTCGGTGTTCAATATCAGTTTTCGGTTTGGGCAGCCAATGCTGTCAAATCGGGAAATAATCTCTTGGCACCACAAGTACTATTCGAAGTTCGATCTCTAGCAGCTGGTAATGCATTACTCGCTCAGTTAAACAGTGGTTCTATTCCTGAATACAGTAATATGACTTGGAAACAGTACGGTTTATCATTTGTGGCACCAACTACTTCAGTAGTTTTATTAATGATTTCAAATGCACCAGGTGGAAATGGAAATGACTTGGTTCTTGATGATATTGAATTACGAAGATGTATGTCGTAAAAAACTTTTCGCAACAGTTATGACTACTAATTATAACTCTCACACTAATATTTTTTTCACTTTTCTTTTTTCCTTCAACATATATCTATACTCAAACATCTGTACTTGATATCATCAAATAAAACATTTCCAGATCAATTCGAATTCTTATACTTTTTTTTCTTCTAATTCAGGTTCAAAATGTAGTCCATTTTGGAGAATGCCTTCGTCGCAACAAACAACTTATTTCACTTATGTTAATGCTAATACGCATATTAGTAATGATAGCAGTCGTAGTGTTTGTGCTTGGTTTCGTGTTAGCACCTTTAACATTGATAATATCATTGTCGATATCGGCTCATCGAATACCGAATGTAATACACATTTTACATTGATTGTTAGTAATTCAACACATATTCGTGTGTCGGGAATGTGTGACATATTCAATGATGGGCCTATTTTCATTGGACCTGATACATTGTATGATAATGCTTTTCATCAAATATGTATAACATACAATTCTATGAATGCAAGACTATGTACTTATCGAGATTTTCAACCGGCAATATGTACTACTCGAAATAGTCGAGCATACAATACAAGTTTAGGTGATGTACGAATCGGTTGGTGGCCAGCTGAAAATCATCAATTTGTAGGATTAGGAGGCGGACTTATTCAATCGGTAGCATTATTTGAAAATGAAATTTTTGAAGATTGTATCGCCGATGAAATGAATCGCATGGTAAAAGATACAACAATCTCGCCTATGTTCAGTACAAATGAAATTACATTTCAATCAACGTCAGTATCTAGTCGTACCACCACACTATCTACAAGTGAATCAGTTCAAATGCCAATAGTCGAAACAAACACATACATTAGATTTACACTCTCGCTCTCAATTGACAATCGTTATTTAACTCAATTTCAACAACTGGAAAATGACCTTCGTTTCATCTTCATATCAGCTCTTCACATTTATTCAAATCAAATCAAGATTCACATGATCATGCCTTCGAAGCGTACACTAGCGAACATAACAGTACAAGTATTTCTTTTTGATAGTGTCATAGAAAGTGCAGATTCGGTTCTCCAACGAATATATCAACAGTTAACTAACACATCATCGGCTTTTCATCATCACAATTTAACATCTCAATTGACGGCTCAATCGATTTCAGACGTACAACGAATATATATTTGTGATGAAGGTTCAGAACAAGAAACACCGTGTACACCAACCCCAACCCCAATAACAACAACAACAACAACAACAACAACAACAGCAACGACTTCAGAAAATTCTCTAAGAAGAATTCTTCTTGCAGGCATTATTCCCTCGATCTGTATTGTTGTAGTTTTTGGTGTGATCATCATTTCCATAGCGAAATATAGACGACGATACGAACGTTTTCTTTAAATTCCAGTAACTCTACTGGTTCAAAGTTCATTGTAAATTTTCAGTAAAATATTCGACTCACTTGAGCCTAAACTGATTATACGATTATCGTCATATTCTTGCTTTGTGATGCTAATATTCAACCACCAAATCCATACTGAATATTTTCTTGAGGGTGGCGTATAAGACAAGATGTACATATCGATAGACAAATAAAACAAATCAAATGGCAAACACAATGAACTCAATAATTGGACAATGGAATCAATAAGTCACGATGACATCTACAATCAAAAACAAAAGATATCTAAAACGACTCAAGGGGCACAAATCCTTGATCACTTCATTAACATTTCGTTTGTTCAACCTTTGGTGTCAAGTGTTAACCTATCAGATTTCGATCCGATTCGCTCTTAAACTCTTTCTCTCACTCAACTTTTTGTATTGTTGTTAGTCACGCACTGATTATTGAAAGTTGCGTGCATTGTTATTATTCATTTTTATTGGAAAGGAAAAGATATAAAATGTTCACGGATTTTTTTTAACGTACGCCACTACATAGCATTATTCATACTTGGAGGAGCTGGTGTAAGAAACGTAATCACAATAATCATGGCTAATATCAATGCTTGATTTTGATTTCCAGGAATTTCTACGACATCACGACCATAGTTGGCAACCATTTGATTGTTGGCATTGAAGAGGGCAAACATTCCATCTGATGGTGCAAAATGGTTTTTCAATGTAAAAGGTCCATAAACCGTGTTTATTTCTGCTCTAGATTGCGAAAAAGGTTTTCTTATGTTAGCTAATTCGCGACCATCATAATTAGATATTAATCTGTATATCGAGGCAGTGAATATTTTGAAATCTTTTTCAATTGTAATCAAAGGAGTACCGAATCGATCTTCTAGTTGCATACCACTAATGCCTGCAGACCAAAATCTACCACGAATTTGATATACTGGATGAAAATTTTCGTATATCGTAAAGCTTTTGCGGATAGGAATGTTGCTAACTATGGTATAACTTCGTTTAGAATCATAGCGACGCGAACGATGAGTATTTGTAAACATTAGTTTTTGTGTGTGATGAACTACTATTCAAGGTAAGGTATATACGTATATTTTTTTCCGTTCCGCATGATTAATAACAATCGTACTAAATAAATGAGTCATAAACTACGAAAAAACGGAAGTAGCAATAGGATAATTTTATTATTCAAAAAAAAAATGTTTATGTTCGTTGTCTTGACGGATTACCGATCCATGAAGTATTCTTGGGAATTTGATCACTTTTAAGAATTAAAGTATTTGGATATACACGATCGTTACCTTCTAATTTACAACCTGGAAATATCAAAGAGGAATGATCCAAAATGCTGTTACAACCAATGTGAGTTGGTGATAATTGATAAAGACGATGTTCAAAAGTATGGCACTAAATAAAATAAATCAGTTGTAAATCTACTAAATTATAAAAATCATTAAGAATAACATTGCGACCAATGTGTGCTCCACTGCCACGCAATACAGAAACGAGTCATTGTGTATCGCCCAAAAAAATAGCAGCACATGTATAACAATCAGACATGAAAAACCTATAGGACAAAGTGTCAATAAAAACATAAACAACAAAACATACGGCACACATTGCCATTAACAGTTTGCTGACCATAGTAGCTGATAAGATTGCAATTTTTCAGGCATTGCAGCAGCTACATTAGATACGGAAAGATAGATGCTCAATATAGAAAACGAGTTGTCAAAAACAGAATTTGTGAATAAAGAACTTATGAATTGACATTGTTAGTTTGATTATCAATGTGCAGCTAACTCAATGAGAAATTGTTATTGAAAGATTGTTTTGAAAATCGATCATTGACTGTGCTATTTGCAGGTATATTTCACCATTTACGAATGACATTGGTTTAATTAAAACATTGTTTCTTACATGAACACCATGTTGTAAAACACATCGTGTTTACACAGGACAGTTTCTTTTCGTTCAATTTGATCGTATTCTATCAATGATATATATTCTTTGAGATATCTCTTATTTTGACTGGATGATCGGCACGACCAACATAAATATTTCGTTTGTTGTGATTACGAATATGAACAAGAACTGTACTATTCAATGCTCAAATAATGTCGTTGTTTTCCAGCTAACCTTTTTCTGAAGACATTGGGCAATCAATGCAATGACAGTCGACGTAAGTTCGTGAAAGACTGAGCGTATAATTCTTTTGACCGACTTTGTGATAAATAATTTGAAATATTGACAAGTGTTAGTGGCCCAAACGCACTTGTATATCATCGGAATGATTTGGATTAAGTGGACAATAAATTGCCTGTGCTTTAAGAATAGCTACCATATCGACACTTCGTTGAACACATCATTACAATTGATGTCATCAAAATCAACATGATTATCATGAAGAGTAGTACATGTATAGGTTTTCATGATATACATATTAGTCAATGTACTGTTGTGATGGAAGAGAAATGAAGGGCATAGAGACCTAGTAAAACAAGGTCTATTTATTTATTTTTAGTTAATTAATTATGTTGAAAAACAAGAGAAATATTGTCAGCATATGCATCACAGTATGATCCCGAATAACGTTTTGCCACGAGTGAAACAGTTAAATATCGAGTATTCTGCGGTGCTAAACCTGTTTGTTCGCGATATAATAATTTAGTAGTTGAAGCTCGATCAATAGCAAGAACTGGTCCAAGTATGATTTGTGTACCAATCGTTTGAAAAAGATCATTGAGAAAAGTAAGTGACGCAGTCATCGAATCATCTTCATCATAATAACCACCTAACCATGCAGACAAATTATACAAAGTATGATTATTATCAATCACATTGGCATATCCCATCACATTTATCATTTCAGACATATTTCAAGAATCTTCATCACCACCAAAAAAAAGACAATTTCCACACTTACTACAACATATCAACAATAAATAATTGAGATCTGTATTCGTGTTTATTACAAATAGAATTGGTATACCTGGGACCTACTATTGTGTTGAAGACACTATTGGAATTGTTGACATAAGATACTTGTGTCATTGGTGAGACGCGACTATCCATTGGACCTGTTTCAGCATCACCATTAACTATCAAATTACGGCTAAAGGTAATTGCTGAAAAACAATAAATATTATCATTAAATCAAATACAGAAGATGAATTTATATACGTATTGTTGTGATTGATGATAAGACTGCAAAATAAAACGTACTGCTATCCTTATTAATATCCAAACGAAGAACAGATGAATTTTTATAATTATCACGCGTAAATAATTCACAAGAAACTGCATTCACACTTCTAACATAACTATTAAATGAAACAATTGTTACATTGAGTTTCATTAATGGGCATAATTGAGTTAGTTGCCAATATTAATGATGCATTACGTACAATTTATATCGAACCAAAACATAACTAACAAGAATACAATCAATCCCATTTTATCGACCGTTTACAACAACAAAATAAAACTTATGAAATAAGTGTTTAAGCTAAATTTTACATATTTCTTGGTGTGAACATCGCGACCTTCTTTTTCTCTTTCTTTTAATTATTTTTCAGTATGAAAGAAAGTAAAAGACCAATGGAAGTGTCGATGTGTTCACTTTATTCATATCATCGTAGGGAAAACATTTCCTTTTCTATTCATGAACAAAATGACCTCAACTTTTATTAGATAGGTTATTCTAGTAATGATTTCATTAACATTCAATTTGTTCACATGGTAATTGTTCTTTGAATAATGAAAATGTATTAACAATAAGATAAGCAACGATCGAACCTATCAAAACACCAAATTGTACATTGGCACCAAACCAAAGCATTCCATTCGATGAATTAGAAGTCCGAATATAATTGGCAATGACAAGACGAGAGTAACCAAGAAGAACGAATGTACTTAACCAAATAATCAAAACAAAAACAATGCCTTTCATGGTATTCACAAATGGTGAACAAGGACTTTTCGATTAAGACAATCATCACTAATACATAACGTTGACTGATCAATCGTTTTATTGTACCAAATAACCATACAAGTGGTAACATCCATCACGTAAGAATCGTTCCTAAATAAAACATGAGCTGAAATTGAGAAAAACATTCCAAATATAATTGAACTTGTATAAGGACGGGGGACGTTAAGACGGGAAATCGGCCCCCTACCTAAATATCACTTTTTCACCTGGAATTGCATAATTATGGTAAAAATATTCATTTTTTATTGAAATCTTGCTTCTAAAACCAATATTATCTATATATCGCAGTGTCTTGCCATACCCCAGCTATACTATTTTCACTTTCAAAATTTTTTTTTCTACACTTTTATACTTGAATCATGCATCGATCGATAGAATTTGATGCCCTACATTCAGCCATGCGTGAAACAAAACATAAAAATATACCTACGTGGATTCACCCTAACAAAAACTGTCAAAAATGGGTAAAAAACCGGGTTTTTCGATAGTTTTCGATCGGACAAGTATTCCTAAAGTATTCAGGTCCAATCTGAAAGTTTTCCAAAATGATAGAACTCGTCGAGCTCTATCTTCTGATGCCAAAATATCGGGTGTTTGAGATGGGCAAAGGTGTCCGCAAGCCGAAAAACCGTCAAAACTAGCCTAAAAACTGGATTTTTGCATAGTCCGTCATAGGACAAGTTTATAATTTCATATGAACACTATATCCCTGCGATATCCTCACTCACAAATACATTCACCATATTAAACTGAAAACTTCACTAGACATACGCTCCTTAGTATGTATCATCCTCAACAAGATATCCCAGAAATTCACGTATTTCATCGGGTTCCGTAAATTGCCATCGTGGACACGTCCAATACAGTGGGTATAAAATATACTTCCCGTAAAATACTAAGTAAAACCCTAGTTTTTAGGCCAATTTTGATGGTTTTTCGGCATGCGGACACCTTTGTCCATCTCAAACACTCGATATTTTGGCATCAGAAGATAGAGCTCGACGAGTTCTATCATTTTGGAAAACTTTCAGATTGGACCTGAATACTTTAGGAATACTTGTCCGATCGAAAACTATCGAAAAACCCGGTTTTTTACCCATTTTTGACAGTTTTTGTTAGGGTGAATCCACGTAGGTATATTTTTATGTTTTGTTTCACGCATGGCTGAATGTAGGGCATCAAATTCTATCGATCGATGCATGATTCAAGTATAAAAGTGTAGAAAAAAAAATTTTGAAAGTGAAAATAGTATAGCTGGGGTATGGCAAGACACTGCGATATATAGATAATATTGGTTTTAGAAGCAAGATTTTAATAAAAAATGATTATTTTTACCATAATTATGCAATTCCAGATGAAAAAGTGATATTTAGGTAGGGGGCCGATGTCCCGTCTTAACGTCCCCCGTCCTTTGTTTGCTTTTTTCATTCAACATTTGTAGCAAAGTAAATGTCATTTATTTTAAATGAATTAAATGACTTTAAGCCATCTGATGAGTCCCTTAAGCAAGGACGAAACCGGTCATGGCAAGCTGTCCTCACCCTCAACACCCTCAAGTCATTTTCAAAGTTCTTATCTGAGTTACATTTATTAAAAAACAGCAGAATATGAAATATTTAACTTCATAGTTTTTTTCTTTGCAAAACGCACCTTATCATGTTGCATCTTACAATTCTAATTTTGTTTTTTGCAACATCACCACTTTTAGTTTCTTCATTAGAATGTTATTCATGTCGAAAACCTATTGTACTTAATTATACCTTAACCAGTGATACAGTACCTTCATTTTTTGATTATGATTGTCGTTTGTTTAATACAACAACTTGCTATATTCGAGTTGCTTGGGATCGAAATACTAACAATACTTTGATTGAAGTCGATATTGCTTCGTTTTCATCTGCTACGAATATGGGTGACACTCCAGATTTTATTGCAACGACAGTCAGTATGCAAGTTATTCACCATCAAGATCATATCAACTTCGAACATAGCATTTTGTTTTTCTGTACGACAATGGATAGAGGCAATAATCAAACAACTCTCCAACGAATACTTCGTTCACTCACTATCGAAGATCGATTTTCTCAGGAAATATATCCATTACTCAAGTATATTTCACCATTTGATGCCAAATCTGCTGAATGCTTTGAATTTCAAAATGATACATTATCATGTCCTAACCAAGACCTCAACAGATGTCAACGATGTTATGGTACACGTGATCAATATCTTTCATATGCTGCAAATGTTTGCCAATCATGCCCTCGGACACAAGATTTTTCCAATGTAGCATATCATTCCTCTTCATTTCAGCTGAAGAGCCGACAACGAACCGAAGATTCGATTCATCTCGAATGTCAGCTAAATAAATGCAATTCAATTGATAACCTCAATAGAATTTCTAATGCAAGCAAAATTACATTTGACTTTGATACATTTTTTAAACATTAATTCAAGAATATTTTTCACTTATCTACATTTTTAATTTCTAAATAAAAACTAAGTAAACTCTTTTTTTCTTTCTGAGAGCTTTAGATATCAAACGATCGACATCCAAGACTAAAATGTTCTATATAAGTTGCAAGGTTCTTATCTAACTTAACAAGTATAAAATATGAGTGCATATACACGTTTATTATCTTGTTAAATCTGCACCATCATGTTATTTCACACATTGGCTCTTGTGCTTTTTGCAACATCACCTGCTCTCATTTTGTCATTACAATGTATTCAATGCAAAGAAAACATCGTTGTTAATTATACTGTGACGAGTGAAACAGTTCCTTCATTTGCTCATTGCCAATATAATACCAGTTTAGCTAGACAATGTTTTATTCGTGTTACTTGGGATCAAATTAACAATACGACTACACTCTGGGTCGATAGCTTCTATTTTTCTTCGCCGAAAGCTTCTGTGCGTGGTTCAGAAGATTTAAACGCAGCAACCGTGTTAAGGGTTTCACCTGATCGACACGCTCCATCATTGGAACATCTACTTGAGTACGATTGTTCATCAGAAGATAGATGCAATAATGAAACAAATTTGAAGAAAATTCTTCAGTCACTTATTATTAAAGATCGATTTCTTCAAGAAATAACTCCAATACTCAAGATTATTTCTCCATTTGATCCAAAATCTGCTGAATGCTTTGATTTTAATAATGCTAGTCTTTTTTGTGATAAAAAAGATCTCAACAACTGTCCACATTGCTCTTCTACTGTAACCAGATTCAATCCGTTTGATGTAGAAGTTTGTCAAACGTGTCCTAGTGATGGATATCGTGAGAATATTGCTATGCGTTTCGTCGGCTTTCAATTTATTACACGAAAAAATATATTCGACTCTGTTGATTGTAGTTGTCAACTAAAAGGATGCAATTCAATTGAGAATTCCAATAAAATCTATAATGCAAGCCAAATTACATTTGACTTTGATAAATTTTATAATAGTTCATAAAATAATATTTTTCATTCAATAAAATCTTTTTTTATTAGTGTAAATAATTTCCATCATTTTGAGACACGCGATATAATCGATTAGTCCAACTAGTGCAACTTTCCAGAACAATTGATTTTTGCGAATCTTTTTCACAGATGATTTTAATTATTGAATCAGTGCTGTTTTTGACTTGACCTTATTCCAGTCGATACCCTTGACACTATTTCTGTGTTAAATGATGTCGATGTGGCTTGGCACCATCTTGCTGAATATCATCCTGTTCACCAGCATCAGTACGATCTACTATCCACACCCTCAATATTTTCGTACTTAGATAGTACAATTGTTTTGCAGGTCTTTACTTTTCATTTTCTGAAAACTGGTTAATATTATCAATGTAAATTTGAAATTGGTAAAGTTGAAGAACTTGATATGGGGAATTTATTAAAAAAAAGTACAATCAGATGAAAACTAAAAAAAGATATCGCTAAAATACGGAGAGGCTCATTTCACCTGCCGCATCCGTTCTTTGAAGTTAAAAAATATAGAAGCAAAAGAAGAATATATATTGAAAAGAAAATAGTTTATTTTGAACGAAGGCAGCATCGAAAACTTTTCCCCTTAGTATGAACATTACAAACGGGTGCTAAACTGCATGAGAGGCCCACTTTACAAGTATTAACCACTGGAGTACACACTTCATAAAGGTTTTGAGTAAGCAAACCAGCGAAACTATTTTCAACAGAAAATAAAATAAGAAGATCTTCAAAGAAAATGATTTGTTTTTACTTTATCCCAACGAAAGTGAAAACAAGTAAGAGTACCAAATAGAATCGCATTTGATGTGCTTTTTTCTCGATGAATAGTCAAAATGAAATCGAAAAAATTATGTTTCTGCACCACTTATACGTATTCAAAATCGTAAATACACTCGACGAGAACGGTTGAATAGATTCCTGTTGATCAAAAATAAATAAATATGAATAAGATTTAATTATACTTCAGTATCAATTCAAATAGAGATTGTCGAAATTGTAGGCTAAGGATTGCGCCCACATAGTTTGAAGAACAAAATCTTCTGGGTAAAATAATAAAAAGTTTAAGTTTTATCATCAAAGATTCATTTAACAAATCGCACAAAATTGAATCATTCTCACTTGAGAGTTTTCAGTTTAAAATTAGTTTGGCCACAATATGGATTTAACAGTCTCATCATCATTAGATGGTTTATTCTCTCGAAATGTAAACATTTAGTTCAAGAAAATGTGTCAAATATGAATTATTGTGAACTACTAATCGATTCGTTATCTACATTGTTATCAGTAATTATATGTTTACGAGACACTGTATGAGAAAGAAAATCAATTTCGTAATTTTGACATCTATTCATCTCTATGTTATAGTTAAGTACCGATTTGAATCGATTCAATGGTCATAGAGAGGCCATTTGTAAATTTTGATGTTGATGAATATAAGAAATTGCTGTTGAATTTTTTGCGTTCGTATTTGCTTATTGAAACATTATTTTGATTTTGAAAGAATAAACAGCCAAATTTTAAATTTTCATACGAATTCAGAAATGAACCGTTTTGACTCATAAACACCTTATTAGAAAAGTTACATTAAATCTTTTTTTATTTGTTCTACGTAATTGATATTCATTTTGTTTATAGGATAAATTGATTGTGATCAATTGAACAAGTAACGTTCATCGAGAGTCGATTCACTTGATCCTCGACTGAATGTGTCAGTGTGCACTCCTATAAAAGTTTGAACTAAAAACGATCGACTATACGTATATATGATAAAGTTTCACCATACATCATATCGGGCAACACCTCGTCGGTCGTCGGCGTCCCTACGGTCCGCCACTTCCGACTCGAGCTGCCACATTTTCCGGCTCCAGTATTGGTAGCTATCGAATAGCTAGGTCTACTTGATTATAGATATCTGAGAAGGGCCACTTCATAGTTTTCTAAAGACAACAATCGACTCGGAAACGTCATATCTGATTTAACATAATCACATCATAGGAAAAATCTCTTTTTTTTCCAAAATACGAATCTTCTAATGAGCAATACCCAGTTCCAAAAATACTCAGTTGAAAATTTTGAATATCTACCTATCAATTCAAACTCTCCGATTTCGATTGTCCAAAGTAGGACTAAGTGCTAACTATCATTTGGCATCTATTAGGAGTTACTAAAGTCGATGTTATTTTGACCTTTGAACCCGATTTGTACTCAAATTCGGACACCCTGACCTCGATTACCCAAGGTCCGACCAAGTCCCAATCATCATTGGTCACTATAAGTGAGTTCTTAAATCGATGTTCTTTTGACCCCGATGCAAACAGACAAACAAACAAACGAATTTTTTTCATATGACCCTCCTTACAGTCGAGGGAACATGAGATTATTGAAAATATAAGTTATTTTCGACCAAAATAAAATCAAAAGAAAACATGAGATTAAACCAATGACAATAATTATGTAATTTATTGGAATTACATTCAAAGATCGTTGACGAAATAAACATTTACAAAAGATCAATACTAATGGTCCAATATTACTTAGACTAGACACAAATCCAATATATGTACCTAATTTCCAACCTTCTGGTTGAGTCAATACGATTTGAGGTAGTTCAGTGAATATACCATTGATATCTGTCCAAGACGATAAAAATAGCAACGTTAACAATACGTAAGTAACATATTCATTCAACGTCCATCGGATGGACGATAGAAATGAAATGAAGTCGTATACTTTTATATATAATATCAATCTCAATCGATCAATAAAACACTAGAGAGAAAGAGATGTTTATGTCTTTATGTCTCGAAGATGATCATACCGAAAAGAGAATAACAGTTAATAATGTACGATTACTAAGGATTCTTGTTTTGATTGCAATTCAACAAATTTCTCCTCGTCCGTGTTTTGTTTATTTTGTTGTCATGACAAATACCAAGTAGGAATGACAAACAACAAAAAAAAGACGTTGGAGAATTTATTTTCGTTGAATGGCTACGGCAAGATCAAATGCTGAGCTTGATAAAATCAATGCATTGGAAGAACGTATTGCAGCAATACGTCAAGAAATTCAAAGTATTACAGCACAAGGTCTAACAACAGGTGCAGCTTTACCAGTATTGAAACGAAAACGAAAAGAAACATTGCAAGTACAACTTAAAAATTTATTAGAAAAACTCCGATCGCTTAAACACAAACCAACACCTTCGCCAAAGATTGAGATTGTAGTAGAACAACCACCATCACCACCACCAAGTGTAAATTTAAGTTTAAATGCAAAAGATTTCCTATCGAAAATACCAATATCAAACGATGAAAAAGAATATTATGATAAATGTAAAAACTATTATCATATAACAAACAAACCATTGATTTCAATTGCTAATGAAATACTCGATAAAAATGTTGAATTAACATCATCATCCATATTTAAACTTGGCATCGATGAGAATTTCGATGAATTCGATTTACAACGATATTTAGATCGTTTTTGTCAACAAATGAATTTAACAAAGAATGATATTGTCATTCGAAGTACTCAACAAGGTTCTGTGATAATTACATTAGAAATCTTTGGTCATGCGACACCAGAACATCGAAAACGAGGCTTAAATTTAATATTTACTTCATGTAATGATACACTTCAAAATGAATTAGGTAAAATGAAAACTTTTTTCATGTTTCTTGGCCCTGAAAATGCCTTAATGAAAATGCAAAAACATCAAGCACAAATTCTAATGAATCCTCAATTTAATCGTATTTATGCTCATGGTCACAACTTTTGGTTAGGATCTATTCAAGATGGCAAACATCGAGGCAATCAACCGTATTTTTGTCCTGTGGGATGGAAACGATGGTCATTTTATATTTGTGATAATTTCGATGAGAAATTCAATGGCTGGTGTATTTGTTATCATGGAACCAAATTTAACTACGGTCTTTCAATTCTATTCAATGGAATGAAACCAGCACAAATCAAAGCATTAGGTGATGGAATTTACACAACACCATCGATTATCTATGCAAGTCATCCGAGATATGCTGAAATTATGCCTATTCCATTATCGGCAAGAACTGTTTTTAAATCAGGTCAATATATTCAATATGTTTTAGAATGTCGAATTCGACCGTCAAGTATTAAAACAATCGGTTGTGAAACATTAAATGCAACACAAGCACGAATCGATCCCAATATACCGAATCAACAAATCGAATGGGTTATTGATAATCAAAATCAAACTATTGTCGATTTTAATGATCCAAATTCTCCAATTGTTTGTACGGGATTAATGATACGTGTCACTGATGATCATCCTGGTTTATTACCTGAATCACAATGGTGGTTTCAATCACATTTATGTTCTATTAAAACATGTTGTTACCTCGGCATTGATCTTACACTTTTACAACAAAAACAACAAAATGAATCTGCATGTCAAATTGTTTTTGATTAACCAATTTCTTTTTTTTTCTTCTTCGTTTTGCTCGAGAATAAACTTTTGCTTTCAATTTAATTGGATTAGATTTTGTTAACCACCACATCATATATATATATACGCATGTGTGTGCGTGCGACAGTTGCAGACAGAAAAAAAATGACGACAAAGACAAAACCATTCTGTTCACTGTGTGATGGCCATGGTGATGATCACCGGCAACGCTCGAAAATGGATCATTTCGATAATTTGGATAAATATGTTTCGAAATTTGTCGATCCATTCTTCTTCTCAGCATCAGCGTCATCGTCAAAATATGAAAACGATTTTCTCACACAAGAATTACGTCGTTCGGAACAATCTCGAATCGAAATCGAAAGTAAATATGAACAATTGAAAAGTCAACATCTTGGTCTTCAATTTCATTGTGAACAAATCGAAGCAACAAATAAAGAACTTTTATTATTTCATTTACCTGATAAACAAATCAAACAAATCAACAAAGAATTAAAACATCAAATCAAACATTCACAACAATTAGAAACCAAAAATCAAGAACTTATGATTCAAGTTATTCAATTGCAACAACATCGAAATCAAATCGAAGCAAACAATCATCAACTCAAAGATCAATTTAATGATTTACAAAAACGTTTTGATGAAATTCAAGAGAAAAATCAAGAATTTATTTTACAAATTAACAATTTTCAACAACAAGAAAATCAACTCAAAGAAATTCAACAACGTTACGAACAAATCAATGACAAAAATCAACAACTTATCATTCAACATCAAATCGATCAACAACATTCAAAACAAATTCAAGACAAATATCAACAACTCACAATTCAATTTAACAACAATGAACAACGAATCATTCAATTAGAAAACAAAAATCAAGAACTCATCTTACAAATTAATAATCTTCAACAACAAAATACTCAATTGGAACAAATCAATCAACAATTCAAAGAACAAATCAAACATTTACAACCATTCGAACAACAAAAACAAGAATTACTTATTCAAATGACTTGTGCAGAACAACGAGCGACTCTACTCAATGACAAAAATCAAGAACTCATCTTACAATTTAATACATCGCAACAAAAATTAAATTTACTTGAAAATAAAAATCAAGAACTTACTTTACAAATCAATTCTCTTCAACAACAGAATTCACTCAATGAACATAACAATCAACAACTTCAACTTCAAGCCAAAGATTTACAACAACAATATCAACAAATATTACATACAAATCATCAACTCACTCTACAAATCAATTCATTCGAACTAAATAATCAACAATTGACAAACGAAAATCAAAAACTCAATCAGCTAAATAAAGAATTACAACAACGATATCAACATATTGAAGATAAACATCACGAAATAACAATTCAACATACAACACTTCAACAACATTGCAAACAAATCGAAGATAAAAATCAAGAACTCACATCACAAATCAATCATCTTCAACAACATCATTTACAAATTGAACAAAACAATCAACAACTCAATCTTCAGTTCAAAGATTTACAACAACAACATCAACAAACATTACACAAAAATCAAGAACTCAATCGACAATTCAGTTCATTTGAACAAAATAATCAACAACTTAAGAACGAAAATCAAAAACTCGATGAACAACTCAAACAAATTCAACAACAAAATCAACATATTCAAGACAAACATCACGATTTAACCATTCAACACACAACACTTCAACAACATTCAAAACAAATTGAAGACAAAAATAAAGAACTTCAAGAACAAGTCAATACATTTCGACAACGTTCCACCGATATTGAAAATAAACATCAACAACTTTTATTTCAAACAAATAATTTTCAACAACATAATTCCCAATTAGATCAACTCAATAAAGAACTTAAACAACAAATCAAAGATCTACAACAACAAAACAATAAATTAACAAATCAAAATCAAGAATTTCTCATACAAATTAATAATTTACAACAACATTCAACACAAATCGAACAAACTAAAGATGAACTCAATACGAAATTCAAAGAACTTCAACAATATTGTCATCAAGTTGCAAATAAAAATCAAGAATTTAAAGCTCATTTCAAATTTGTTGAACAATATTGGACACAATTTGCATTGCAAAACGATCATTTACAACAGAAAGTCAAAGCTCTTGACAAACAATTTGCTGATTATGAAACAGAATTCAAATTATAGATTTTGTTTTTTTTTTATCCTTTTTGAAATCACTCGTATTTTATTAATTCATAAAGAAATGAAAAAAATAAAATAGAATTGCATTGAATTTAGACAGTTGGGTAGCTGGACATGGTAGCAATACCGCATTGGTTGTTCTTGTTACGTGACATCCAGATATAACCTTGTTGACCCCATGATGTACCCCATGAGTTTTTAACAATATAATAATCGGTACCACTTTGACTGTCATAACCAACAGCGAGAACACCGTGATCGAGTTGAGTTGCTGAACAAGCACGTTCATTGTAGACACCTGATCGATACAATTGAAATGATGAATGTGAAGCATCAATAGCAACTGAAATTGGACCAACTGTAGCAATGGCACTTTGTAAAGCATTTTCATCTTGTTGAGCAATATCAGTGTAACCAGTATCTGTAGCACCAACATCTTCAGCTTTGAATCGACATGTACCATCTCGAGCTGTGTATGGATATGATGATTCAGTATCGATACCATTGTTTTCTTTGATGTAGGTAAAAGCTTGATCCATTAAACCACCGTTGCAACCCATGTTACCTTGTTTACGTGAACAATCAACTAAGTTTTGTTCGGAAAGTGAAACAAGTTGACCAGTTTTGGCGAAATGTTGTCCTTCAAGTGAACCAGTTGATGAGAAAGCCCAGCATGAACCGCATTGACCTTGATCTTTGATTGGTGTAACGTATCCTTTTGTTCGCCAATCGACTGAATCTGGTAATTGAACACCAGCTTGAGCAACATGTGTACGACGGTTACCGACTTTGGTTGAGTTGATATCAACACGTAAACCGTTCATCATTTGGTTAAATTCAGCATTGGTCTACACAAATAACAAATCGACAAATGTGAGAAAAGTATTTTGTCTTACTAAATCAGCATAGTTATTTAAACCTAATGTATATGTATGTAAACCAAGATCGTGTTCAAGATTGTGTTGACGAATAATGGCAACATTAGCTTCCCAAGCTAAACGACTGTCAAATAAATAAAGATGAGAGAAAACAGAAGATATAGTTATTTGATTGAATTACCGAGTAACTTCTTCGGCTGTTGAATATTGTTTTCCAAATGTCGATTTGAAAAGAGTCCAATGTGAATCCAATTCAACATTGAATCGTGGTGCTGAATAAGCACAGACGAAGAAAAGACAGAGAGCAGCGATGGCTTTCATTATTGTTATACTTGTTGCTTTGTGAAGAACAACTGTAATATGAAATCACAATTTACCGTCGTCTTATATACAATTCGTCTTTTTTTTGTCTTGTCAGCATTTTATCAAGATAAAAAAAAACTGCTTGTGTGTATTTATTACAAATGGGCTTTTTTCATCATGATGAGGCAGATAATGCCATACTCTTATCTCTTATCTTCACTTTAACAAAGGGAAAAAACGAAAGATGACAAGACTCTTTTCTTTTTTTCGTTTTTTTTATTCCACTTTTTTTTTAATTTTTGCTTCATCATTTTTCTTTGTGAAAAATAGCAGATTGCGCATCTGTCTCTCTCTCTCTCTCTGTGTCTTTTTTCATTGTTATCAAAGCAAATAAAACAAAACTAAAAAAAGACGAAGATGAAAAAGAAAAAGATGTTGAAATTAATTTTATATTTACTTGTTTTGATTGAAATCAGTTCCAAACTAGATGCGAGAATATTCAATGTCTCTGATTATGGAGCATTTCCTAATGATGATTTCGATGATTCAAATGGAATTCCAAATGCAACTGTAGCTGCTATTGCAGATGGATCAAACAATATTCTTCAATTTGATTTAGGAAAATATTTGTTATCACGAACAATTTCTATATTGAATGGAACTAATTTGACTATTCATGGTCAAGGCAAAGATATGAAACACTTCTCGTAGGAACAGAAGAAAAAGTTGTTTTTGTCTATTGTCAATTGTAATGGAATAGAAGTGAATTCAATAGGAATTGATTATGATCCACTTCCATTTACGGGTGGTTCGATTGTTGATGTCAATGACAAATATTTCGATGTACAAGTTTATGCTATTCATCGATTTGATCCAATTGAAATGAGACCAGCTTACGGTTCGAAAACGTATGAAATCTATCAAGTAGATCCATTCATAGGAAAAACAAGTCTCGTTTCACCTGGAATCTTACGAATACCTCTACTTAAAAAATCTCTTTTCGAAAAAGGTGATTCAATTGTTGCACGTTATGCATTTCGTGAACTTGGTATTTATGGTCAAGATTCAAATGATTTTATTCTCGAATCCATAAATATGTTTACAACATTTGGTTTTGGTGTTGGATCATTAAGATTAAAACGTGTTGAGATCAATGATTTTCATATTTTACCAAAAGATTATCGGTAAATATGGATTGTATTCATTTAATTGATAGTCGACAATCAATTTCTTTAAAAAATAGTTCTTGTTCGTTATCAGCTGATGATGGATTAAATGTTCATGCCAATTATTTCAATGTCAAAAAGATTCTCAATCAAACAACTATTCTTGTTGAATTGCTATCGAATATTATTCAGCCAATGAACGATTATTTACATTTACAAAAGCAATTGAAGTTCATGAAAATGATTATGGTTGTGTGTCGGACACACCTTTTCTTCATATTTATAATTATTCAATTTAAAATAATCGTGCACGTGGAATGTTATTAGAAACACGTCATATTCTTGTTGAACAATGTATTTTCAAGCATCACTCATTTGGAAAGAAGGACCTGCTGCAAGAAATGTTACATTGAAGAAAAATCTGTTTCTGAATTGTAATCAAGGTATTGGTCAATTAAAAGGTGTGATTCAGTTATTACCTTATCCAATTCAAACACAACCTGTTATTTTCAATTTAACTATTGATTCATCAACATTTAATGGACAAAATCTATTCTTTGTCAATAATTGTGTTGTTAGTAATCAAAGCAAACCTGAAGAATATTATCGATTGAATAAATCTTATCCATGTTTCGATATATTCACTGGTGATATTCATTTGCCACCATCACCATTCAATTCATCATTTCCTCCGCCTGTTTTTGTCTTCATCTAAAAATATGATTATAAAGTACGTTTAAAGTCGTAGGTACTCCGATAAAAATAGAACACATCAAGATAAATTCGACGTACTACTAAAATGAATTGTTTTTTGTTAAAATTGTATTTGTTGATTAGCGTGTGTATTGTAAAAGGTGATGATCCAACGTTTGTATCAGGTTGTGGGTCCTCAATTGTATACATATGCAGCAAGTTTCTCGGGTGCTTTAGATTTAGAAGATATTGGCGTTGAAATAGCTGTTGAACATGATAGATATGGACCCTATGGACCTCCGTTTGTTTTCAATAATCAAAGTGCTTTTGTTCAACAAAATCCGTTGACACATGCTGAAGCATTACGCGGTATAAATGTTTCGATTTACACGGGCAATATTGGAACAATTGAATATCTATCATACTTTTCTTGATTATGGAAATGGAAAATCAATTGGACAAAATTGTACGGGAAAACATGAATGGTCTTGTTGGAATGCTGCTTTACGAGATGTCGCTCCCAAAACGATGACTGTTTTACAACAACAACCATAACACAAGCTTTTTTTTTCGATGTTAAGAGAAATATTATTTTTCTACTTATAGTGTCTAAAGAAATGCATTCTATTGGATTTTATTTTTCTTCTTTTATCGAAAAGAAAAGAAAAGACAAGAAAGTGAGTGAATCAATGAATGAATGAATGAATAGTTTATTCTTGTGGTTCTCGTCGATGTTTGTGAACATATTCATTGTAATGTTCATCAGTTTCAAGAAATTGTAATGGACGTGTAATTGGTTCAAGTGTATCTCCATGTGCTTCAATATCACGTAAACGTTGAGCTGTAGCTGGAATTGATTTATTGACTGAATAGATTTTAATTCGATGTGCTGAACTTGTAACATGTAAATCCCAATTCCAAACACTTCGTACATAAGTCGGTTGAGTATTACAAGCATTATCAAATGCTCGAACACATAATTCTAACCAACCTTCAGCATAAACTGGTAATTTGATTTTCCATAATCGCCACGCATGATAATATCTAAAATGAATCGATAGAGAGAGAGAGAAAGAGAGAAAGAGAGAAAGAGAATTACTTTTGAGTCATATCATCGGGATCACATTGAAACCAAGTACTTCCACCATCAGCAGACACATCGACTCGTTCGATCCATCGACCTCCACCTGAATAGGACCAACCAGTAACAGTAATTTGTCCATCATGAACAACGACTTGTCGGTCATTGGGTGTCATAATAGCCGAAGAAACAGGCATTTCTTGAATGGAAAATCCATTGGAAAATTGAACATTTTGTTTGCCCATTTGTGGTCCAAAATAGAGATATTCTTGTCGTTGAACGGGACCTGGTGATGGATCTTGAAGGGCATTGATTTTATAGACCCATTTACAGGATCGTGCACCAATAAAACCTGTAACAACAACTCGTAATGGTGCTCCATGAATAGCTGGTAATGGTTGACCATTCATTTGCCAAACAAGTAGAACTTCATTGTTTGCTTCAACTTTTCGTCGTGGAGCACTGACAGCATAATTGAAAATATTTAATTTTTTAAAATATGTATCAGCACCAATAAATTCTAAATGTTGAGCTTGATCTTTTAAACCACCACAATATTTCAAAACGTCTTTGAGTGCAACACCACGATAACGAGCTGTACCAATGGCACCTTCACCCCAAGGAGCATTGATTAATTCATCACCATCACCTGGATATTCGTGAATTTGTTCGATACGACGTGTTCCCGAACATTGAAGAGTAACTGTCACTTCGACTTGTTCGAATTTACTCGTATCTTGTAAATCAGCTAATGTTAAACTTTGTGGTTTATTCACTAAACCATCAATACTTAATTTATATGCCGACGGTTCAATCAAAGGAATTCCACCATGATTACGTACGAAATGATACTAAAACAAAAAACAAAATCTTCTTTTTAATTTTGTTTTTGTTTTTGTTTTTACTTCGTTTGGAGTGATTTTATCTTTCATGAGTTTGTCTCGTGGTGGTTCACCATTATATGGAAAATCGAGAACATGAATCATATCGGGTGCTTTTTCTTTTTGAACCAATTGCCATGAGATCGATGGAATATCTTTCAATGTTGGACCAAGAACAGTATGATATTCTTTCCATCGATGACCAATTAAAATTGGATTTGTATTTGGTAATGGTTGTAATTGAAATTCAGGAATTGGTGTAAATCTTTCTTTATTTGCTTTTAAGATTTCACTTGCTTTTTCTCGTCGTTCAGGATAATCTGTCCATTCGACGTATCCATTCCAACCAGCGAATTCTTCAGGAAACAATTCAGCTAATTTGGGATCATTACTAATCAAACTAGCTTCAGTAGGAGCAAGAGCAATACTCGTAGCCATTGTTTTAAAAATCAAATCGTTGAAATAGTCGTCTATTTATGTAGAAGTGTTATCTTTAGCCCAAAGTCTATACGTTATCTTCTTATTACCTATTACGTTGTTACTCGCACTTTCCACTTAATGCTCTTTCTTAGTGAGAAGAAAAGCAAAAGAAAAGAGAAGATAAGAGGAGAAGAAGAAAAAAAAAGAAAAGAGATATCTCGTTTATTGATTCAAGTTAACGTTGGGCAAATACGAAAGTAACTGCGTTTGATCCAATAGATATCATGAGGTGAGCCCCAAGTCGTGTAATTCGATGTTTTTGAATTTAAAATTTGACAATTAGCAGTTGAAACAGATAAATAATTTCGTTTGTAAAAGAAATTCATAATAAATTGAGCATAATTTTGATTTAATTTAATTGAAGCCCATTCCATTTGAACTAAAACAATATTTATTGAATCAAAGATTCGATCTGCTGTTTGAAAAAGAAAGATTTCAGCAGATTCAATATCAATTTTGATGATAACATCTGACAAATCATTTTGAATAAACATTGGATATAAATCATCGAAACGTGTTGTTACAACTGTAAATTGATCTTGAGTTGAATTTGAATAATGAATTGTTTGATTTGTAAATAAACTTTGTCCACCAATGTTCGATTTTTCTTTAGTTAATTGTAGAATTTGATTTGATTGATTGTAAATGGCATTACCAATGAGAATAACATATTTCGAAACTTGTTCGATTTCAATGGCTTTAATAAGTCGTTCGATATTCGGTCGATAACATTCGATTGCAATTGTTTTTCTTCGAATTGAACTTGAATACATCGTATATGTTCCAATGTTTGCACCAATATCAATCAAATCTGCACATTTTCAAAATGAGAAAATTAATCTTTTTTTTTTGTTTCTGTTGAAAATTACTTAATTGAGGATTTTTTAATAAAATTTTGAGAATATTGGTGACAAGATGTTCTTCCCAGATTTTATATTGTCGAATAGCTCCACTGACATAAATATCTTTGCCACTATCATGGAAACAAATTGTTGTTGAAAATAAATTAAAGAGAACTTTAGTTTTCGTACAATTGAATTGTGTTTGAATGGTTTGATTGAGATCAACAATTTCAATATGTGAATCAAGTTGAAACATAGAATTGAAATCGTGATACATCGTTGTTGGTCGAAATGAGACATGATGATTATCTTTGAAATAAAAACCAATGAAGATTCCAATTGTGAATGATGTTAACAAATGAAATAACAATTTCAAATTCATTTTTATTTTATTTGACAAAATTCTTTTTTCAACAAAGATAAGTGTGAACTAATGTTATTATCAATGCATCGTCACCAATGAATTTGCATTCTCCAAAGATAACACAACATCGTATAAAGACAAACCAACCGAGCTCTTTCTCGCGTACCGAAAACAACAAGAAAAAAAAAGAAAAAGAAAAAGAAAAAGAAAAAGAAATGCAAATGTTCATTGGATTAACGTTGATGTTTGTGATGTCATTGAATTGTATTGAATCAATTCCATTGAAAGATCCACTTCCACCAGCAAGTAATATAACTGCAAATGTAACATGGACATTTGCAAGTGGATCCAGTGTGACGAATGTTATTCTAACAGTCGCTAATTTAAAAGCATCACAATATACAGCCATTGGTCTCGGACAAAATCAATCAATGGTATAATCACAAACTTTGTCTTTTCATTTTCAAATCTTCTATTTTTATGTGTAGGGTGAAGCTCATGTTTTTATGTGTAAACGATATGCAAATGATGAAGTTGTTATTCAACGATTTATCAATCCTGAAAACCATCATCCTCCTCAACCTGCTGGTTCGGAACAAGGCGGTGTTTTTACACCTTTACCATCGAAATTTGAAGATGGAATTGTTACATGTCAATTTACTCTATCGAATTTTAGTTCTTCATTATCATTCTCATTGAATACATTACGACCATTGTCTCAAACAGGACAATATTTTCCTTTATTTGCTGTCGGTGTTGTCAATGCAACAGGTGATTCACAATATCATGATGGTCGACAAGCTCAACCAAATCTTGTTCAATTAAATCAAAATCAAAATCTTTTCTATCAACAAAAAGATAGTTTTTAATCATTTTTTTTTTGTTGTGAAATCAAAGTTTGGATAAAAAGAATCGAGTATATTCGACTTGATAAGGATCAGGTGCAACAATAACACCCATTTCATATTCATATTTTAACCATAACTCAATTAATTCTTTGAGAATCTCAGGTTTTTCGTCGGCTAAATCGTTTAATTCACCTTTATCTTTGGATAAATCAAAGAGTTGCCATTTGGGTTGATTGGGTAAAGGTAATTGTGACATGTAAATTGCTTTGTAGGATCCTTTTCGAATGGCTCGTTGACCAAATAATTCCCAACCGGTGAAATCTTGTTGTTGATCGTGAATAGGAATCGATTGATTCGATTGAAAATGTGAAATCCAAGATTTGCCTCGAGGTAAAAGAATTTGTCGACCATTGAAGAATGTTCCTGGATGTTGAACATGAACTAATTGAAGAAGAGTTGGAAGAATATCCATAATCGTACAAAATTCATTTGTAATTCGTTGATTGTGTCGAGTCAATGGTGGATAACGAAGAATAGCTGGACATCGAATTCCTCCTTCGGTAATATAACCTTTAGTTAGACGAGAAGGTGCTGTTGCTGCTTGTGCCCATCGTGGACCATACCAAATAAATGAATCTTTTGCACCAAGATTTTCATATGAATTATTAAATAATTGATTATCAACTGAAAGAATAGGAATAGCTTCAAGAATGGCTCCTTCAGCACCATTATCCGATAGAACTAAAATCAATGTATTATCATATTGATTGATTTTCTTTAAATAATCAATGATTCGACCAATATTGGCATCTAATTGTTCGACCATAGCTGCATAGACTTGCATTGTTTTCGATGAAAATTGTTTTTGTTGTTGAGTCAATGAATGCCAAGGCTTTTCGTTGGTTGAAACAGGTGCAGGAATAACGGTTGGATCGAGTAAACCTAAACGACGTTGATTGTCGAGTCTTCGTTGACGTAATTGATCGGGTCCATCATCATAAACTCCTTGATATTTGTCAATAAGATGTTGATGAGCTTGTAATGGCCAATGTGGAGCTGTAAATGTTAAACAAGCAAAGAATGGTCGATCCTTATCATCATCTGTTTTTTCATCAATAAATCGAATTAATTCACTTGTAAAATAATCCGATGAATAGAAATCTTTAGGTAAACTTTGATAACTGACGAATTGTTGATCTCGTGCATAGAGTAAAGGCATAAATGGTAATGTTGGTTGATCTTCTGTTCCACTTTCATAATTGAAATGATTTCCACCACCAGGAAGTAAAGTAAAACTTTTTTGAAAACCTCGTTTCGATGGAAATCGATCGGGTGTTGAACCTAAATGCCATTTGCCACTGATCATCGTTCGATATCCTCCAAGATCTCTTAATAATTCAGGTAATGTTGCAACACGATCATTTAAATAACCTTCATAACCTGGTTGATCATTCCAAATATCACGATGAAACATCATTACTTCAGCCATTTGACCAAAACCAACAAGATGATGATCAGTTCCACTCAATAACATTGCACGACTTGGAGAACATGCCGATGCCGTATGAAAATCAGTAAATAGAGTTCCACCATCTCGAACAAGTTCTTCGACATTGGGCGTATGAATTTCACTTCCATATGGAGACAAATCTGAATAACCTAAATCATCTGCAACAATTACGATTACATTTGGACGACTCATTTCGAGGTTGTTTTTTTATCTTACATCTATTCGAACTGATCTTTTATAGAACTTTCTTATCTCACCCTCAAGCTAACTCTTTCTTTTTATTTCAAAACAACAAAACAAAAGAAAATCAAAGAGATTCTTCTTCTTCTTCTTCTTCTTCTTTTTTTTATCTGTTAAAAAGAAGAAGAAGAAGATGGATTTTCTTTGTATGAAATAGAATAGTTTAATTTAAATGTATCTTTGAGTTAATTTGTCTTGAAGAATAATTTGTGGTTGAATATTGTTTTGCCACCAAAGATGAATTTCATTGAAGAAATAGAAAAGAATAAAATTGAAAATGATTAAAGAAAAAAGAGACATTTGGATCATCATTGGAGATAATAACAAATCTCTTTCGTTTGTCTTTAATTCAAGTTGTTCATCGATCGACTTCATATTTTCGAGAATAATTTCATATTCTTCGAAGATTTCATCTTCTTTTTCTTCAATTGTTGTTGTTGGTTGTATGTTGACATAGGGAGACGATTTCATTTTCGTTTTCAATTGAGTTTTGGTTTTTGTTTTGAGTTTGGTTTGATGTTGATTGATAAAAGGTTTGTCTCCTCGATAGGGTTTAATATAATATTGAAGATGAGATGAAGTCGATGGATTTCGATCTGCTAAATAAAGTGAATAAGTCGATGGAGCCGATGAATTAAATTTAGCTGTGAGTTGAGCAAGATGTTGAACATCATTGTTTCGATTGGTTTTTTCTTTTGTTGGAATTATTCTTTTTTGTTGATTAAAATTCGATGGTTTTCGTTGAATCATCGGATTTTTATAGAAAAGTTGAGCTTCATTTTCAACGGTTTGTTTTGGTCGAAAAACAGGTTTCGATTGAAGAGCAATTCGTTGATGTTCTTTGGAATTGAATTGATCATTTGTGATTAAATAATCAAATTGATGCCTTCGAACACGTCGATTTGGTTTGAGCATAAAAACAATTCGATTATTTTCTATGTAAAAAGAGAAAAAAATGATCATTGATTTGATTTGATTTGTTGTTTGTGGACTAATGTTGAACAGCTGTTACATTTAATCGTAGTAATAACCTTGAATAAGTAACATATTGGACGTTATTTTTGTCGTTGATTCCATGTTGTTTTCTTTCCACTTGAAAAGTAAATTGAAAAAAAAGAAAGAAATGAATTTTGATTTGATTCATTTGAAACGAACAATCGATGGCTTTCAGTTGTACACGAGCGCAAAGCAAAGATGAAAATCCCAAAGAAATCGAAATCAATAAAATGTTGAAATCAACTCGTTCAACTGGTGATATTCAACTTAATAATTTCAATTTAAATGATCAAGATTTACAATTTATTATTAAGAAATTGAAAAAAATTCGATTTCATTCGTTATCATTGGCAAATAATCATTTGACTTCAAATGGAATTGAAATTCTTCTCAATTTTCTTCGAAAAAATATCGATTTAACTCATTTGATTTTATCTTCGAATCCTTTAGGCGATTCGTCAATTTCATCGATTTGTATTTTTGTTGAAAGATCAACAAATTTAAATCAATTGTCATTATGTGATATCAATTTAACTGATGAAGGAGTCAAACAACTTTGTCAAACATTAAAATCCAATTCAATTCATTTACGTTCGATTGATTTAAGATCGAATGTGTTAATCACCGATGAATCTCTCGAAGATCTTTTTCAAATGACTGAATCAAATTCGAATATTTCTGCATGTCGTTTAGACAATTCGGGTTTATCCAACGAAGGCAAAGACAAATTGAAACAAGTTAAATCTGTGAAATGGTGATCGACTCTTGTATTTATTTCGTTTTTTATGAAAATAAGACGAGTCAAGGTCATGAGACTATTATCTCATATTAATCCAATGTTTCTCTCAGAAATACAACAAGAAAACCAAGGTCGTTTGCCAACACATATTCCATTCACTTGACGAGAAAAAGAAAAAAAACGCTGTTTATCATGTGATAGCAGAAAAAAAAGTTTTTCTCGTTCTGTTCGTCTCTTTCTCTCTCTCTCTCTCTCTCTACTCTCTCCTCCGTTTGTGTGTCTGTGTATCTATGCGACCTTGTTGGGTCTCGAGGAATGAAAAGAAAAGAAAAGAAAAGAAGACGAATGATGATGTAAATTGGTGTACCGACGTCATCACACAGGCAACGCGTGATTTCAACGAATAAAAGAGTTGCTTCGAATCATTTGTCATTGAAAGATAAAAGGATGGACGTCGATGAATTAGATAAAACTTTGAAATTATTCAATGGATTTACTCAAAATGAAGAGAAAAGACGTCGAATTTGTAATTATATCAAAGACAAAAAGAGAATTTCAATCTTTGCTTATGGATCTTTACTATGGAATCCAATTGGTTTCTACGATGAATTTATTCCGAATTCAATTTTAAATGATTATAAAAAAGGTTTCTACTGTGAAGATTTTATTTATCGTGGAACAAGTTGTTTTAGTGGATTGACAATGGGTTTAGAATTCGAATTGAATCAATGTGTTCACGGGGCTTTATTCGTTGCATTTGAAACAAATCTTGTTCAATTCTTAAAATCATTTATTCAAAGAGAAAGTCCACGAAATTACGAAGGACTTTCGATGGATATTTATGAATATGATTTCGTTGAAGTTTATTTGCCTGACAAAGATCAATTTGAATATTCGATAACTTGTATTGTAAATAAAAAAAGTGTTTTCTATTTAAACAATCGTTTATCAATTGATGATCAAGCCAAAAAAATTGGACAAGCCTACGGAACTAATGGAACCAATTTTCAATATTTAAATAAATTGAAATTAATCTATCACAAATTAAATATTAACGATTCATTTTCAGCTCAATTCGAAGATCTTTATGAGAAAATTTTAGAATTTCGATCGAATTTAACATTGAATCAACATCAATGGTTACAAATCTACGATCAATTACAATCATTAGAAGAAAATCAACCGAATCAGATTTGTCTGTATGATTACTTTTCAACTTTACAATTGTTCAATGAAACTAATTTCCCAATGGAACAATCTTCTTCTTCATCGTCTTAGTTTTCTTTTTCAATAAATTTTTATTTTATTTGCTTTTCAAATCAAAAAAAAAATCAATTTTAACAGAAAATATCAATTGATCGACTTCGTTTCGAAACAATTGGATTGAAGTGAAGATTCGATTGATTTTCTGTACAATTTATTGGAATATTGAAAAGAGACGATGGTGGAGGACCATAAGTCACATTTTCAAAATCGATAATCACGTCAGCCGTAGGTAAAATTAAACTCAACGGACAATTATCTTTGATCGATGAATAATATTCATATGGAGCTGGAGGAATCTGATTTGTTTAAAAGAAAAAAAAACAAATAAATGACAATGATTGTAAATGAATTGTTTTACTTCATAATTATGACAACCAGTCCATAGATAAGATGGAATTTGATTGTGTGTTACATTACCTTTGTAGAGATAAGTTGCAAATGATAATAATGGATAGATTTTGCCAGGAATATCGGCATATGTACATTGATCTCGAATGATAACATATTGACGATAGATTTGAAAATCAATGATAATTGTTGAATTGATCGTTGGTTGATCAAGTCGATCTCGAAAGATAGTTGTATCAGCATAATATTTACCTTTGATTCCATTGATTTCAATCGATGTTTCATACTTTCAACACAAACAAACAAACGACTTTTCTTTTCTTTTCAATTGAAATGAAATGAAAACAAACTTGACTCGGTTGTGGTGGAATTGGATCGAAGAATTTCTCGTTGAATTTGAAAGCAAACGAATTTGTTATTAACAAAATCGAAATAAATATTTGCATTTTCATGATTTGTATTCACAAACGAATGTCGTCGTTTCTTTTTGTGCATTATCATTGTGAAACGAAAAGCAATATTTATATCTCAGATAACATTTCATGACAAAACAAAATCAAATCAAAATCTGTTTTTTTTTGTCTTTTTTTTCAAATCAAAAATGAAACGAATTCAAAGAACAAAAGTCATTCAACTAAATAAATTCGAATATTGAAAAGATCTTGTCATTGTTTATATTGTTGTTGTCGTTGTTGGTTCTGCCGTTGTCGTATGACTTTCTGTTGTTACTTCTGTTGTCGTTGCTGTTTGAGATAGTGTGCTTGTTTCTGCCGATGTTGTTGTTCTTTCAGATAACGTGCTTGTTTCAGATGATGATGTTTCTGTTGTTGTTTGAGGTAGTGTACTTGTTTCTGCTGTTGTTGCTATTTCTGTTGTTGTTTCTGCTGCTGTTGTTGTTTCTGTTGTTTCTGTTGTTGCTGTTGTTGTTTCTGATGATGTTGCTTCCGTTGTTGTTGTTTGAGGTAGTGTGGTTGTTTCTGATGATACTGCGGTTGTTGTTGTTTGAGGTAGTGTAGTTGTCTGTGATGATGTTGTTGTTTGAATTGATGTGATTGAATCTGATGTTGTAGTTAAAGTATTGGTTGTCTGCGTTGTAGATATAGTTGATGTTTGTGGTGTTGTTGTTAGAGTTGTTAATGAAGTAATTATAATTGAAATAGTGCTTATTGTTGTTGTTGTTTGAGTATTAAGATTTGCTGGAAAAAAAAAGAAAAAAAAAAAGAAAAAGAAAATGAAATGAAATGTAAATTGTAAATAGACTTGTAGTTTGAATAAAATCGTTGAGAGATGAATTTGGTTTATTTTGTTGATCATTTGTAAGTCGAGCCAATGCAACAGCTTGACCAATAATAGCTGCAGCCATGGCAACAATGAAAAGACAAATGAGAATTTTAAATATTTTAGTTGAAGTAAATGATTTGGTAACAGAAACAAGTGTTTGACCAGCATTTCTAGAAATGAATAAAGAAAATTTAGATTAGTAAAATAAATGATTGAAATGAACTGAGGTAAATTGATTGTCGATGAATGTTGTTGTGAAGTGACAATTTCTGGATTGATTGGAGATAATGAAGTACATTGACGATTCAATGTTGATGATTGTTCAGCTAGACTTTCATTGAACTATTTTATTCAAATAAAAAATCGACATTTTTCATTGAAAATAACTGATAAACTAACGGATCTTGGAAATCTAGGTGGTCGTACAGGTGGTAAAGCAAATGTACTACTGGTTGGCATCGGAATCTATTGAAATTTATTCTCAAGATGAAATGTTTGTCTAAACAAAAGGCAAACTCAAAGAAATGAATTTGTTAGTTGTCGACAAGAACAGAATTCAGTTTTTGTAAAAGATTGAAAAGAAAATCGAATAAAAATATTTGATTTCTTTTGAAATCAATTGAAAATATGAAATAATAATAAATAATTCTATTGATCGATTCTCATTGTCATTTTCTTATTAAGAAGATTTTCATTCATTTAAATACAATTTTCCTTTCTTTTTTTTTTTCTTTTGTGCTACTCAAAATAAGAAAAAGAAATGAATAAAAAGAAAGAAGATTATTGATTCGATTTAAAATAAAACAAAAAGAAAAAGAAAAAAACGAAATAAATGAAACCTGAAAAGATTCGCTCGAAGAATTTAATTAAAAATTAGAAGAAAAAAAAGAAACAAACAAACCAATCGATTGATCGATCGAACGTCTTTTTCTTTTCACTTGTTAGTCTTGTCAAATGAAAACATTCAACTATTTTCTTATTGATAATACGTATGTCTCGTCTATTTCGATCAAATACAAATATCAATATTCACTTTTTTATTTCTTTTTTTTTCTTCTTGAAATCATTTGAAAATGAATGATTCGAAGACATTGAAGAGACGATTTTCTTCTATCTCTTGTTCATTCTCCTAACAAAATCTAAACGAGTAGTACTTCAATTCAACATTGAATTTATTCGCTTGATTCAATGACAAACAAAAAGCAACTAAACATATCTAAATACATTGAACATCTTACGAAACAAAAGCAAAAGCAAAACTAGTTTTGGTTTTTTAAATAAATAATATCATTGAAATTGTGCTTAATATTAAACATAGAAAGAAATTCGAATGATTAACAATACCATTGTTACATCGTACACCACGTGAACAACTTGTTGTAACACTTGGTAATATTGTTGATGTTGAATTTATATTAACATTTGTATTTCCATTTGTTGTTGTTGTTTGACTTGTTGTGTGAGTTGTATTGGTTGAAGTCATTGTTGTAGTACTACTGCTTGCAGTAGTTGTTGAACTGGTTGTTGAAGTGCTAGTCGACGTGGTTGTTGTAGTGCTAGTCGACGTGGTTGTTGTAGTGCTAGTCGTAGTGCTAGTTGATGTAGTTGTCTTAGTAGTTGTTGAGGTAGTTGTCTTGGTGGTTGTTGAGGTAGTTGTTGAAGTGGTTGTTGAAGTAGTCGACGTAGTTTTGGTGGTAGTCGAAATGGTTGTTGTGGTAGTCGAAGTGGTTGTCGTAGTAGTTGTTGTGCTAGTTGCGATTGTCGTCGAAGTAGTTTTACTGGTAGTCGAAACGGTTGTTGTGGTGGTAGTCGACGTGATTGTCGTAGTAGTAGTAATAGTTGTTGTTGTTGTTGTTGTGTTAGTTGAGGTGGATGGCATACTACTCGAGACTGTTGTTGACATGGTCATTGTGCTGGCAGCGATTGTTGTGGTAGTTAAAGTGATTGTCGTAGTAGTTGTTGTTGTTGTGGTAGTTGAGGTTGTTGTCGAAATAGTTTTGGTTGTAGTTGTTGTTGTTGTTGTACTAGTTGAGCTGGATGAGAGACTGGTTGAGATTGTTGTATTAGCAGGTATTGTTGTAGTAATTGAAGTGGATGGCATACTGCTTGAGATTGTCGTTGCGATGACTGTTGTGCTACTTGAGATGATAGTCGAACTGACTGTCGTACTGATCGACGTTGTTGTTGAGATAATTGTTGTGCTACTCGAGGTACTAGTCAAAGTGTTTGTTGAAGTAGTTGTCGTAGTGCTAGTTAAGGTTGTTGTCTTAGTGGTTGTTGTACTAGTTGAGGTGGTTGTTGAAGTAGTTGTCGTACTAGTGGTCTTTGTGGTAGTTGAGATAGTTGAAGTGGTTGTTGAGGTTGTTGTTGAGGTTGTCGTAGTGCTAGTTGATGTGGTTGTCTTAGTAGTTGTTGATGTAGTTGTTGTTGTGGTTGTCGTACTAGTGGTCTTTGTGGTAGTTGAGATAGTTGAAGTGGTTGTTGAAGTAGTTGTTGATGTAGTTGTTGAAGTGGTTGTCGTACTGGTGGTCTTTGTGGTAGTTGAGATAGTTGAAGTGGTTGTTGAGGTAGTTGTTGAAGTAGTTGTTGTTGTACTAGTTGAGGTGGTTGTCTTAGTAGTTGTTGTTGTGGTTGTCGTACTAGTGGTCTTTGTGGTAGTTGAGGTAGTTGTCGTGGTTGTTGTCTTAGTGGTTGTTGAAGTAGTTGTTGTGGTTGTCGTACTAGTTGTCTTAGTGGTAGTTGTTGTCTTAGTTGTCGTGGTTAAAGCAGTAGTAGTTGGATTATAATTAATTGTCGTTGGTTTATCAGTTCTTGTTGTTGTTGTTAAACATGATGATGATCCAATAGCGACAGTTAATGTGTTATCATCAGCGGATAAAGTAACTGTAATAATAACGGAAACACCAAAATAAGTAACAGTAAGATTAACAGAATAAGCTTTATAAGCAGTATTCATTCCTGCATATGAAGATTGTAATCCACAAGCAAATCCTCCACTTAAAGTTGCATTAAATGATGTTGTATTTGCATTAACAGTAGAAATATAAATCTTATTAAGAACACAACAACAACTTGATCCCGAACATGTTGATGGTGAATTGACCGTATAGGTTCCTGGCCAATATTGTGTTTGAACAGTTGTTAGAAAAATTGTGAAAAAGAAAAGAATAGTTGTCGACATGATTGTTAGAGTTTAAAGAAGGAAATGGGTTAGTGTTGATGAATTTATATAGAGAAATTTTTGTTATTTTAATTATTTGAAGTTGAACAAGAAAGAAGAGCGAAAAAATAATTTGTTAAAAATCTGGTAAAAATAAAAAGTGATTAGAAAATGAAAAGTGTTGTTCATTGATGAAATGTTTGTTTGTCGTTAAATATGGTTGAATGATGTCAAACGAGAAACAACTTTTGTTTGAATAAGAAATGTATTGAAATGATGATATACGTCAAATAATGAACTTAATTGAGAACAAACGCCTACTAACTGTATGACAAAATGGTGCACTACGAATTCGTCTTTGTTCTTAAGGTACATCCTTCATATTAAATAAAACTACCTGTTTTATTAGTCGAAGCACAGGAGAAGATATACCCTAGTTAGTGTTCAAATGAGGACATTTCTTGCATCCCAAATTTCTCAGTTCTCATGCAAAATTAGACGTTTTTTAAGATGGAGGAGGTGCGTGTCTGCCTTAAGAACAATGATTTATTTGAATCGACAAATAAATTGACAACGATGAGAAACAACAAGAAATTCGACATTTGTTTTGAACAATTGTTCGAGTAATAGATCATCAGAAAAGAATTTGTCTTGAAGACTTTGTCCAAAAAGATTTGTTTTGTTTGTCGAACAAGCAAAGACAAAGAACATCTCGTTATTACTCATTTGTTTTGTTTGTTGTGAAATGACGAATCTTTGTTGTGTGACATTTCTCCAGAAAAGAAAATAATTTCGAAAAAAAAAGAATCTACAGTTCCAATCATCTCTATTTAACATAAATTCAAAATAGTTTCCATTAACGGTGGAATTCTTTGAGATTTGTTTAGAAAATGAAATTGAAAAAGTTTCTTTAAATCTCGAGTTGTAAATTGAATTCTTAAGATTAAGAAAAATAAACGAACGAAATAATTTTGAGCTTCATTGACATCGAATTTATCAATTAAATAATTAATAAGAATCTTTATGAAATGATTTTGAATTCGACAAACATTGATTGGATCTTTCAATGATGGTTCATTTTCATTCATTGATATTCCTGGACTAAACATTAGAATTGTCGATACAAGACTTACGATTCGACTATCTCGTTGTGTTAATTCAACTAATTCTTTCGTTAATTTTTCACATCGTTCGAAAGATTTCGATGGATCATGTTCAAACAATTGACGAGATGACGATGATTTTGCATTGAATTCATAATAATAACCTTTCGATGATAAAAATATTGAAAATAAATTAAATTTGATGAGAATAAATTGATCATCTTGGTTGATTTGTTGAAATTGTTGAATATGTTGAAAATAATTGATAAATGAAATGGCATTGTCACTGGCTGAATTTGACCATGTTATCCAATTGATATGTTGTTGTTGTTCATTGTTCGAATGAGGACAATAGAAAACAAATGATGATTGAAGATTTTCAAGTTGAAGCCAATCTTCAATTGATAATTGACGAAATAAATCTTTAAGAATTACTTTCGAATCGATCGTTTCTTTTTTCATTCCTAAACGAAAACATTTTTCTAATCGACATTTCGAACACATTTTCCGTTTGTCTTTGTTGTTGTTGTTTAATAACAAACATTGACATTGCATTTCATTCTAAATCACAAACACAAAATTCGTTTGTTTTTCTCTTTTTCAAATTGATTTGAGTAACAAACAAGATTTCGATGAAGATTTCTTCGAAAGAATGTTTTACATGAAGCACAAGTCAAAACTTGATAATTATATCCAATCGCTTGACAACCACAAATTTTACATTTAACATCAATCCATTTCTGCGCTATTTTCGTCAATGATTGTCTTCTTTCATTCATTTTTCAAAATAAATAAGTCAAATGCTAGACAGAAAAACAAAAATAATAAACACAGAACGACAAAAAGAAAAGGACCAATGAGAAAAAAAAAAGGGTTTGTTTTAACTGCACGATAAAGCTGTTGTATTGACGTAATCATCAATTCGATAATTAAATAAATGAAAATCATCATAGTAAAGTTTGATCAATCGACAAATAAGTTGATTTGGTAGATTTGAATAGAATTGTTTGTATTGTTGATTGGAATGACCTGATGCACCACGTCGTTTATCGATATTCCAATGAGAAACATTCAAACGATTGAGAAACATTCGTAAATCATCATTGAATGTTTCATATTTAAGAATGAAATTATATTTAAATAAACAAACTTGACAAATCCGAGAGAATGGTTTCCAATGAGCATCCATTCGATCTACATTTGTGTTCGTTTGACTTAACGAAAGAATATATTCAACGAAATGTTCAAACGATGGAATCGAATTTTCACACGATTGTCTCACAGATAAACGTTGTTGATACGAAGTCACTTTGGAATATCGAGCACAGATCAATCGTCGAACATTATCATAATAAGGTTCCGATTGAATTCGATCTTTGGGAAGTGTACCAATTCGTTCTTTGTAAGCTGATGCTAAACGTTCGAATGGATGACGAACAAAAATCACTCGACTATACGATGAATCGTACAATTCAGATAGATTCAATACTTTACGAAATTGAATTTCATCAAACAATTTTCCAATGTCCAATCGCCAAGGATTGAAAAAGATCGACGAAGAATTTTTGTCTAAACTTTCATATTGAAGAAGATTTAAATAAGTTTGTAAGATTGACGTTGTTGAATTCGATTGATTGACTTCATTGGAAATGGTAATACCATTCTTTTTCATTTGATTGATTAGAAGTGAAATTGGAATATGTTTTGAAATTTCCTCATTGACATTAATTGACTTGTTTTGAAGACGTTGAAGAAGATCACGAATATAAACATAAATTAAAAGTGAAATTGTTGTTTTCGAAGCAATCTTTGGTATTGTACAATAGATTAATGATTGAGATTGAATTCGATAGATTGCCCCATTTAACCAAGGATATTTCACCAATAACATTTGAGATTCACCTGAATAACTCACCGAAGAATCACATTGATTTGTAATTAATTCTGAACGATTTCGATAAATGGAAATCCGACTATCATTGACATTCAAATCAACAATCAACAACGAATTCATTCGAGAACTGTGAATACATTCAAGAATTGTTAAACAACTTAATGAAATTAGAAATAAGCCAACGTATTTACTAGATCTACGAACTTTGAATCGACTTATCATTCGATTCAACAACATTTTTTGTTTGCTCTTGTCAAATAATATTAAAGTCAAAAGTGTGTAAAAAACATTTCTTAACTAGAAAAAGTTCTTTTTCTTTCAAAATCATCGAAGGGCGTTTATATTTATATGCGAGTTCTCGGTATGACACAAGTACTTTCAACGGCTTCTCTTACAACAGAAAAAGTACATCGGCAAAAAGAACAAAGAACTTTTAAGGGACATTTTTTTTTGCATATGAAAATTTAAAAGAAGAAGAAGAAGAAGAAAAATCATTCCGATTTCTATTTATATTCTTTCGCGTTTCTTTTTTTTTTAATGAGAACTTGTCACCTGAATAAACATAAGATTTCAAACCGAAAAAATAACCATCTGCTTCAAATCATCAATCGACGAATAAATACGAACCCGATTCAAATAGATAAAACAAAACAAAAAAGAAAATGCTCTTGTTGAAATTAATTTTGTTAATTTTTCTAATTGAAAAAGTATGGAGTAGTAGTAGTAGTAAAAGAGGAGGAGGAGGAGGAGGGGAAGGTCCATTGTTGATCAGTGGTGTCTATCCTCATTTGTCACTTTATAATCCTGGATTTGGTAATAGTAGCAATGTAACGGGTTGTGATGGAAATGGAGATGAAGGAGGTATTGGTGCAATTGTTCCTTGGGCAAATAAATTATGGATGATAACTTATTCACCACATTGTCCAACGGGCAGTTCAGATAAATTGTATACACTCGATGAAAATCTTCAATTAGAAATTCGTCCTGAAAGTATCGGTGGAACACCAGCCAATCGATTGATTCATCGAGAAACAAATCAATTAATTTTGAGTAATTATTTTATTGATAATCAAGGTCATGTTCGAACTCTTCCTTTAAAACAAATGTCAGGACGAATGACGGCAACTGCAAGACATCTTCTTGATCCAGCTAATCTCGTTTATTTCTATGATATGGAAGGTAAAATCTATGAAGTCAATGTCAATACATTAGATTTTAAATTATTATTTACAAAACCAATTCCTGGTTGGCACGGTAAAGGTGCGTATACATCTCAAAAACGAATTGTTTTTGCAAACAATGGTGAATTTGCTATATTTCCAATAAATCCAGCTGATTTAAAAGTCGGTGGTTTACCTAAAAATGAAGATGAAATGGGTATTTTAGCAACATGGGATGGTAAAGAAGAATGGAAATTAATTGAACGTAAACAATTTACTGAAGTAACAGGTCCAGGTGGTATTGAAGGTGCATCCGATGATCAATCTGTTCTTTGGTCAATTGGTTGGGATCGACGATCAGTCATTTTAAAATTACTTGATAATGACAATTGGTATACATATCGATTACCAAAAGCATCACATGCGTATGATCATCGTGGTGGATGGTATACTGAATGGCCACGAATTCGTCAAATTGGTAATGATCAATTGTTTCTAATGGATATGCATGCTATGTTCTATGATTTTCCAAAAACATTTTCCTTATCGAATAGTAGTGGATTACGAGCTATTGGAAGTCATTTACGTATGATTCCTGATTTTACTTATTGGAATGGACAATTAGTTTTAGCTTCCGATGAAACAACGCTGATGTACAATCCATTTCCTGGCCGATGTTATTCCAATCTTTGGTTTGGTCAATATGAAGATTTGAAGAATTGGGGTGGAGCAACTGGATGGGGTGGACCTTGGGCAAATAATTCTGTCATTGCTAATCAACCATCGGATCCATTCTTTATTAAGCATTTTAACAAAATTATTATTCATTTAGTTCACAATCTAACAACTCAATCCGTTACATTTACTTTAGAAATCGATACTTTAGCAAATAATCAATGGACATTCTATCGAAATCTAACAGTTGATCAAAATGGTTATGATTATTTGATATTTCCTCAAGATCTATCTGTAAATTGGATACGTTTTACAATTGATAAAAGTTGTAATGCATCGGCATATTTGTTTTTGAGTGGATCTTATCATTCGAGTGAAATCGATCCAATATTTAATTCGTTAGCTGATGCAAATGATACATCACCATTTAATGTTAATTTAATGCGTCCAGGTGCAACAAATACAACATTACAAACAGTTTCGATTCTTGGAACAAAACTTCCTTATTTAGAAGTTGATGAGAAATTAAATTTTTTTATTCCTCAAATCAATCGAACTGATGAAGTTTTGAAAATTTTAAATTTAACACACAATATTGAAATCGATGAATGGTCTGTACTTGTCACTGATTTCGGTGGTTCATTTCGATTGCCTAAAGGTGATCCTGCATTCGATCAACCATTCGATGGTTATTGGCCACGTGGAGCAAGAGAATTAGAAACTGAACGTTATATGTTAAATGCACATGGATCTTTTTATGAAGTTGGACGAGAAGCTGGTTTAGTCGGAATGAGACCCATTGCAACACACAATAAGAAAATCATGGATTTTGCTACTTGGAGAGGTTTACTTGTTCTCACGGGAACTAAACAAAATGCTCAATCCGATGGTCATTATTTTTCTTCTCAACAAGGAAATGGACTTTGGTTCGGTGTTTTAGACGATCTTTGGAAATTAGGTAAACCACGTGGACATGGTTTCATTTGGAAGAATTATTCCGTTTCAATCAATCACACATCGTCACCTTATCTTATGACTGGTTATGATCACAAAACAATGACAATTGAAAGCAATGTTGAAGCCAATGTCACTTTTGAAATCAATGTTGATATGAATGGATGGCACACTTATCAAACATTTACAATTCAACCTCAACAAACATTTCAACATATTTTTCCCGATGGATTCAATGCTCATTGGATACGAGCCATTGCCAAATCCAATGCTATCTTCACTATTCATCTTCTCTACGAATAAAATCTTTTTTTTTGAAATCAATTTATTATTGAATTGAATTGGAATTCAAATATAAGAAAAGAGAAATCGAATCAGTTCAATCTTCGAAGATAAATAAATCCAATGATTGTTCATCTTTTTCATTTAACGAACAATTCGATGATGAACTTGACGATGTTGTTTTACGTTTCACATTCATTTGTTCCGTCATCGACACACGAGAACAAGGTACAACCACAAATCTCTTCTCTCGACTCGTCTTCTCTTACCATGATATGCCGATTCAACAAGAAAATTCACAAACATTTTCTAAAGATTCGATCGAAAGATTTGCATCTAAATGCTTTTGTTAAAGTGAGAGAATAGATGGTAGAGAAGCTATTACAGAAAAATTGTAATCAAGAAATTAGAGCGTAAGAACAGAAAGAGCGAACATTAACAACAAAACTTCTTTTTTTTTTCGTCACTATCGATCCATACATGTGGGTCTGTTATGTTCGTTGATGATGGTGCATCGTTCTTCGATGTATTTCGGTGGTGGCGGTCGAAGTTGAATATTCGACAATAATTTTTCTAGTGCAAGAACATCGTTGGCGGCGTATTCCGTAAGTTTATTACGGTATCGGATCTGTCCGCGATAAAAAATACCCAAATGTGGATCAAGTCCACAATCGAATCGTGAATAAGAGGCTCTTTTATCGAGTCATTCATTTAATTGATACGCAACTGCATCAGCTAATCTCCAGAGTTGCCCTGGTCTCCGTCCAATACATCGCTCGCATCGACAATCGTTGGTTGGTCTATGTTCATTGCATTTCCTCCAATATTCACCAAAAGAATCTTGGATATTTTCACTTAGTGGCAAACGAACGAAGACATGACGAAGATGATTAACGGACGAGATCAATTAAAAGAAAATAAACCTCGTCCAAACTGTATACTCGTATATATCTCCATTTATTTTTCTCTACGTCTTCCATAATCATATATTCTCATCTAACATGACTGAAAAACTAATAGTGAGTTTCTCTCTTTGCTCATTGGATTCGTCATTAGAAGAAACAATGCCTTTTTGAAATGAAATCCTTCGTTTTTCTAGGATGATGTAGACGACAAACAGAATGAAATGGATTTTGCAAAGATGGCCGTGCATCATGAATATACGGACAGTCGTATCGATAGATCTGGGTGGCTATTCAACTTGCAAAGCAAAATGGTGCTGCTACCAACGAAAAAGTGATCCAATTAGCAAAAGAATTTAATATAAAAATGGACGAATGATGTTCTTTTGATTGTCTTGACTTTATTTTTATTTAAAAAAAAAGAAACAACTTTGACTTAACTTTACATGACAAACAGTCTGATTCGCATGGCATCTACAATTGATATTTGTATAGAAATAGGACATATTTGATCGAATGTTGTTGTTGATGATGATATCAATGTAAAAATCCATGTATGCATTCAAGCAATTAAACGAAATAGCCTAATTGAAATGGAAGTTCAGAATCTGACGAACTTGAAATATTGACGTTGTCGTACTCATCGATCATTTTCAAAATATTTAATTTTTTTATTTCAGTCATTTCCTTGGTCAAAGAATTAAAACATTTGATATGAAAATCGGGATGAAAATGAGGATTTGGATGTCGGTGTATAATTCTTATTAAATTAAGTCGTTCGAAAGCTGTGCACTCTTCTTGGTTGAGTTTCATTTGATCAACTTCAGTATGAACGATTGCTTGCCTCGTTTACACGCGGTCCAATACGACCGTAATAGTGATTTTAGTTTATTTCTATCTTGTTTTTTGATATGAATTGAGCATGAAATTCCTGTTAGTTCATTTAATTGTTTAACAATCAAAGAAATCGAGAATTCTAATTTGACAGAGAATGTGTGTGTATGTTCGTGTGTGTTTTGGTTCACTTTGATTTTTTATTTCTTTCTTAAATTGAGTGAACAAAAACAAAGATGAATTTGATTAAAATGTAATAATAAAGAGAATTAATCAGTTTGAATGATTGCGGTCAATTGAAGAAATGAGAGAGAGAGAGCGATAGAGAAAGAGGAAAGGTCGAACAAATCTGACACAACACACGACTACAGTACAAACAAAAACAAAGCAACTATACATTTGCGGCGTAGCTAGGACTTCGCTGGAGAAGGGGCTTAAATTAAAATGTAGATAGAAAAAAAATTCGCAGGTAGGGGGACTACGCCACTACTATAACACTGTTGAACAGGTTTTTTTTCTTTATTTATTTGTTGTTGTTGTTGTTGTTGTTGTTATGAATCTGACGGTTGACACTGTTTTTGTTGTTGAATGAGCACCAAACGACTAGGGACTTCGACAAAAAAAAAAACATGAAATCGATTTTTGATATCTGATTCAATTGAATTGTTTTCTAATCTTCGAAAATAAACAAATCAAATGATTGTTCATCTTTTTCATCCAACGAACAATCCGATGAAGAACATGATGGGACTTTTCGTTTTACATTCATTTCACTGATTGACACTCGAGAACAAGGAACGACCGATAATAATAACACAAGAATATCATCACGTTTTATATGAGCTACAAAACAAAAACATTCTCATCTTACAAATATCAACTTTCTCTCTTCTCCTTACCATGACATGCCGATTCAACAAGCAGTTCACAAACATTTTGTAAAGATTCAATTGAAATTTGTTCGTCCTTCGCAAAAAAAAAAGAAAACATGTACATCAGTTCAAAATTCTAAAAAATCGAATCTTACTAAATGATTATTTAAAATTTGAACAATAAAATCTTCATAAAGATTATCGAAAAGTCCATCTGATGCAATTAAAAGCAGATCACCAATTTGTAAATGTTGTTCAAGATATTGTCCATCACTTGGTTTGTCTTGATAAAGTCTCGTTAAATTCGTCGATGAAAATAAATGTGTTCGTGGAAATGATGATAATTGAAAAGGCGATGAACCTCGATGATATTGAGGTACAGAACGTAATAGTAATTGTTTATTTCGAATTAACATAAAACCACTATCACCAATGTTCAATGAACGAAGACATGATGACGATTTATCAATTGATAATAAACATAATGTAGCACTGCCAAATATCGAACGTTTCTCAACAGAACGAATAGCACGATGAACTAAACCACGCATTGATGATGAACCATGAACGATATCCGTTTCTTCGAGACAACTATTTATTAATTCATGAGCAAATTTATATGGATCAAGACCATGATGACGATTTCCACTCACACCATCAGATAAACCAATGATAATCTGTTGATTAAATTGTCTAATAAAAGCAACATCATCACCATAAGGTCCAGATAGAAGAACAGATTGTTCTTCTAAAATTGATTGATCACAATTTGTTTGATTTTTGCCTTGTTTAGAAATTCCATTCCAAGCACATTTCAATCCAATACATACAGATGAACTTGCCAACATTGAATTACTTACAAAATTTCTATTTACAATGTTGATCTTCTTTTCTCTTTCATCAACATCAATTCTTTGATTATTTACCAACAAAACACTATCAACGATATCCAATCGAATCATTTCATCATAGATGTCTCGACATGACTCAAACTCACAATTCTTTTAAGTTTGCTCTAACATTATCTAATCGAAAATGTTGTCGAAATACGAGATTATTTATCTAAGATTAAATGAAGTCGAATGATGTTTTCGTATATGTTTAGCTGATCGATCGATCGCTTTTGTTTTTCTTTTGCTTGTCATTTGTTTAAAAACAACGAAATGAATTTGTTTAATAGTCAATCGTTATTTGAATTCATTCCTTTACCAATTCTAATTGGATTTATTTTCTGGTTATTTTCAATGATTATCTTTTGTCTTTTTTTAATTTTCGTTTTCATTTTATTTAATCGAAAGTTTGTTTTTTATGTTCTTATTTATTAAAAACCTAAGTTCAATTGATTTTATTTTCTATAGTTCATTCAAAAATACCGCCGAATCAATTGTAATTGATAATTTGTATAAAGAAAATGAAATAATATCAAGTACAATCAGTCAAGATAGTTTATCGTTGAAGACAAAAAATGAACTAACAAATAAAGATGAGAAATGTTCATTTTATTTAAATAATTCTGAAAAGAAAAACAAACATTTATTAAAATATTTACCACCCATTCAATTAAAATCTATGAAAACAACAACAACAACAACAACAAATGAGACGAATGGTTCATTTCAAAATTCTCGACATCGTTCAATAATCAAAGATTTAAATTCTCTTTCGAATTCATTTAAACATAAAACTGTTCATCATTCAATTGATTCACTTTTTTCCAAAGATTCACTCGTTCAATAAAATCAACAAAGACAAAAATGAGACACATCTTTTTTTTGATAGATTGCATCAATTTGATCCGGAAATAATGAACAGATTAGGAATCGAATGATGAAATCAAAAAATGTCATACTGTTTTATTCAAAATCTAGTTCGTTATAGATCTTCTGTTGTGCTTCTATTAGATTGTGAATCATATTCTTTGGTACATTTGCTAACATCTTCTCCATTCGAAATTGAATACGCATAATGTTAAAAGCCAAATCATGTGTCTAAAAAGATACGAACTTTATTAAAGCGTTTGAAAGCGAAAATAAGAAAGTCTATTGACATAGTTCTGGACATACATTGTTGTTTATTGCCATGAATGAATGCGAATATATTTTTCGAATATCGATACGACTGTCTGTATTTGGTCATAATTTTGCCGCTTATGGACCGCACTATTAAGTAAACGGTCAGTGTTTGACATGGGTACTATAGAACGTTTTTGATTTCTTGACAAGGTACTCTTTCTTAACGATAAACGAATGAAATAGTTCTTCATTATATGATTAATAAAGTATTTTTGATCACAAGAATAGCATCAATGACAAATTGACTGTTCAATCTAATTCGTCTACTTGTTCTGATTGTGACTTTGTATTTGAAAAAAAAATGTTTTCTCTCTTTTTTATTCTTGTGAAAAAAAGGATTAGTATGTATGAAGGAATATTAATTGATTAGATTAAAATTAGAATGGTTTTCGTAGATAATGTCAATCTTCAATAATAAGAAAGTTTATTTAAAAAAAATAAGTTTTTGTAAACCAACAAAACCATTTCCCCAAATGAAACACGAATATAAAGCCATTGACCATAAGATAAGAAGAGCAAAGTCTAATGTAAGTGCGCCAATTAAACGACCTTTGGAACCCGATCGACGATAGCCTTGTGAATAGATTTCTCGTCCAATAATATAAACGATTCCAGTCAAAAATGTGACACGTGTATAAGATAAACCGGCAATTAATAATGGAAATAGAACTGCAAAACCACCTTCAAGATAATTCATATGTGCTCGTCGATAATTATTAAAAATAAACCATTGTTCATCAGTAAGAAGATCGGCAAGACGACCTTGTCCATCATCGGGATAACCACCATCGGGTTTCATCACATTCGATAATTGTTTATATTGACCAAAATTCTTTTCATAGAAATTTTTATCAAAAAAACGTTTTCGAACTTTATTCATTGTCATGCCTGTCATCCACATATGAATTGTTATTATAATCACTTCAAATAATATCCATGCATAACCTTCAGGTAATTCAATTTTTATGTCGGTCATCTTTGAGTTTACAATTTAAAAAACAAAATGAAACAGTGACAAAAACAACAGCAACAATAAATAGACTTAAAAGTGACATCTATTCTATCTACTAAAAATAGTTGTTGTTGTTGTTGTTGTTTTTTCAACCGTATGTAATAGAAGAAATAAACAAATCGATTCGTTTATTTGTATTGCAAAGAAAAGAAGATGCCTGATGAAGAAGAAATTCGTCAATTGATTTTACATGAAAATGAAGATCGAAGTGGTGAATTATATCGATTAGAACTCAATGAAATCATTCAATTAAAATTATCACCGAGTTTAGCTGCAAAGAAAGTTCGAGTGTTTACAAATGCAATTGTAAACGAAAGCGATTCATTCGATCGATCGAAATACAATGAATTGAAATGGATTTATCCATCGAATGGCAAATACGATGATTCTGATCGATATCTTTCATTGAAATGTGTTCAACCGGGTAGTTTTCATTTCTATTTTACAATCGATCGATCGACATCGATTGACAATCGAAATGGACAAGGTTATTTTCAAGTTCAACCTCAATTAAAACGATCGAATGGAACAAATCTTTGCATTGATGGAATTACATGTCAATCAATTCTTTCAAAATCATTAGGACAAATTGAAGATTGGTTATCTCGTCTTGAAGTGACTTATCAGTCAGGATACAATATGATTCATTTGACACCGATTCAATTACTTTATCATGTTTCAAATTCTTCGTATGCCATCACAGATCATCATCAATTGAATCCATCATTCAATGGTTCAATCAATCAATTGAAAGATGTTATTGAACATTTATATTTGAAATGGAATATCTTTTCAATTACGGATCTCGTTTATAATCATGCAGCAAATGATTGTGCTTTGTTACGAGATCATCCTGAAGCTGCGTATAATCTCATAAATTCACCTCATTTGAAACCAGCTGTTCTACTCGATTCAATTCTGATGCAATTTACATTGGATGCAAGTGAAAATAAATTAATTTCATTTGGAATTCCAAGTGAAATCAAAGAACATCATTTAAATACAATTCGACATTATCTTTCCAATGAACAAATCAACAAATATCGTTTCTATGAATTTTATATTTGTGATGTTAAATCGATAGTCGATGAATTTCGTCAACAATTGTTGAAAGTCGATGAATGTCCTGATGAAGCAAAACATTCATCAGATTCATTGTTACAACTTCAACATGGTAAATACGATCGAATGAAGACTCGTGTTGATTTACAATTAGCTGAAGAAATTTATTTTTTTAAACGAAAACATTTGTCAAGAAAAGACGAATGGATCGATGCAGCGTGTCAATCACTTCAAGATCGAATTCATTTTCTAAATCATATTAAATGTGAAAAATTGAATGAAGATTTGAGTCGAGCAGTTGACAATTGTCTTGCTTCATGTCGATATCATTTCTTTTCCTTTGATGGACCTCAATATCAACGATTGTCACTACCGAAAACACCATTCGTTGGCAATTATTTTCATTATCCCAATGATGAATTTAAACATCCCGATGAAATCAATGAGTTAATTGGCAATGATGTTGATTATCAAGTTCATGTGATGGCTCATAATGGTTGGGTAATGAATGATGATCCATTGAGATGTTTTGCTGATGAAGGTCAATTTGTTTATTTACGTCGAGATCTTCTTCAATGGTCAGACATAGTTAAACTTCGTTTTGGTAATCAAAGAGAAGATTCACCTGCACTCTACGATTACATGAAAGAATATACTCGATTGATTGCAACAACATTTCATGGTTGTCGATTAGATAATTGTCATTCGACACCTCTTTGGTTTGCACAGGAAATGATGGACTATGCACGACAGATTAATCCTAATTTCTATATCAATGCTGAATTGTTTACAGGCAATATTCAAATGGATATTCAATTTATCAATCAAATTGGAATCAATTCTTTAGTTCGAGAATCTTATCGAGCTTTTGATCCGTATGAATTAGGTCAAATAACATCGTCAGTAAGTGAAGGTAATGCAATTGGTTCATTGATTCCATGTAAAACACGTTTGTTGACAAGTAATAAACCATATTCATGGTTCTATGATCAAACACATGATAATCCTTGTCAACTCGAACGACGATCAGTTGAAGATGTTTTATCACGTTCAGCGATTGTTGCCATGGCTCATTGTTCAACAGGTTCGACACGTGGTTATGATGAATTAGTTCCTCATCATATCGATGTTGTTCATGAAACGCGACTTTATCCTCGTTGGACTTCAAATGAAAGCAATTCTCACACGGGAATGATCGAATTAAAGAAATCATTGAATAATTTACATGTTCATTTAGCTGAACAAGGTTTTACTCAATTATTAATTGATCAATTGTCAACATCGGTTCTTCTCATCACTCGACACAATCCAATAAGTCATCAATCGGTTATTTTAATTGCATCAACATCATTCTTCAAACCAACAAATGAACATCATCGAATTCAACCGATTTCAATTCAAGGTTTTCTCGATGAAATCTTAATCGAAGGTTCACTTTCTCATCCTTATGATCAAGAACCAATTGAAGAATTTCAACGATCGAAATCATTTATCAATGGTTTAACAAAAAGTCAAGTTTATTTGGATGAACATGTTTCATTCGAATCAAGTCGATTGATTCGTTTAACATCTCCGAATGGACTTGATTATCAAGGATATCGAACAATTGAATTAACTGATGAATTTCGTCCAGGTTCAATCGTCGTTATTCAAATATCTCCATTGCCACAGATGCGTCAATGTTTAATTAATTTAAATCAATTGATTCAACAATTTTCAAATAAATCGAGTCAATTCAATGAACTCGTTGGACAATTGACATTAGTCGATGTCGAACGTGTTTTGTATCGATCATCGAATGAAGAACAATCGGATGGCAAAGGTTTTGATGTTTATGTTGTACCTGATTGTGGTTCAATGAGTTATTGTGGTCTTCAAGGACAAATTTCTCTTCTCAATTCAATTCGTTTGTCAAACGATTTAAAACATCCGTTAGTTCACAATTTGAAACAAGGCAATTGGCTGATGGAATATGTTGCCAATCGTTTAAAAGTTCATTCAACAACGAAATCATTGGGTCAATGGTTTGAAAATGCATTTGGTTATGTAAGTCAATTGTCTCGTTTGATGATTCCATCGTATTTTGATTTGATTATTCGAAATGCTCATGAAATTGTGTTAGAACATAGTTATTCATTGATGAGTCCATTTATTCGTCAATCATCGACATTTGTTCGAGATTTAAGTCAAACAAGTGTTGAATTGATAAGTGTAGTGAGAAATGCTCGATTACCATTGTTATCACCGAATCTACGTGAACCGAAACCAAACGAAGAAGTTGATGAACAAACATTCGAACGAATTCAATTGTGTCCATCGTTAGCTGCTGGTCTTCCTCATTTTGCATCGGGTATTTGGAGAAATTGGGGTCGAGATACATTTATTTCTCTTCGTGGTCTTCTTCTTCTCACGGGTCGTTACGAAGAAGCTCGTTATTTAATTTTGTCGTACGGTGGTTGTCTTCGTCATGGTTTAATTCCAAATCTATTGGGTGATGGTAAAATCGCTCGTTACAATGCTCGTGATGCTGTTTGGTGGTGGTTATATTCAATTTCAAATTATTGTCAATTGGTTAGTGATGGTCATGAAATTCTCTCAGATAAAGTCTCACGTTTATATCCAACACATGAAAGTCCAATGCAATTACCAGGAGCACATGATCAACATTTATTCGATGTTATTCAAGAAGTTTTTCTTCGACATCTTCAATTATTAAATTATCGAGAACGAGGAGCTGGACATTCGTTAGACAACGATATGAATGATCAAGGTTTTAATAATCAAATTGGAATTGACACGAAAACTGGTTTTGTTTACGGTGGAAATCGTTGGAATTGTGGTACTTGGATGGATAAAATGGGTTCAAGTGATAAAGCAGGAAATAAAGGACATCCAGCAACACCACGTGATGGTTCAGCTATTGAATTAGTTGGACTTTGTCGATCAACATTAGCTTGGATCATTCAAATGAATCAACAAGGATTTTATCCGTATGATTCTGTTGAAACTTCAATTGCATCAGGAGGCAAATTAAAATTACTTTTTACGGATTGGTTAACGAAAATTGACGAAAATTTTGAAAAATCGTTTTGGATCAATGAAAATGATTCATCGGAATTTGTTAATCGAAGAGAAATCTATAAAGACACGGTGAATTCATCATTGAAATGGACCGATTTTCAATTTCGACCGAATTTTCTTGTTGCAGCTGTTGTTGCACCTGAAATGTTCGATAAACATCATATTTGGTTATGTTTACAACATTGTGAACGAATTCTCATTGGTAAATATGGAATAAAAACACTCGATCCATCGGATTACAATTACATTGGTAATTATGTTAATGATGATGATTCATATGATTATAAACGAGCTAAAGGTTTTAATTATCATAATGGACCTGAATGGTTATGGTTGACTGGTTATTATATTCGAGCCAAACTCTATTGGGCTAAACAACAAAATGATAATCTTATTCTTAAACAAACACGACGAACATTGAAAAATTATCTTGCATCACATATTGATCTATTGAATTCATCAATTTCCAAAGGTTTACCTGAATTAACCAATGAGAATGGACAATTTTGTCCATATTCATGTTCAGTTCAAGCTTGGTCTGCATCAACACTCATTGAAGCATTCTACGATTTAACACGATCTTAGATCTTAGATCTTTCATTTAGTTTTTAGTTCTTTTAGTCAACTAACCCGGCACAACGAAATCTTTCGTTTTATTTTATTTTTTTTTATTTTTCCTTGATATAGTCAAAATCAAAAGTCGACATTTATTTTCTTTTATTTTCTTTTTTTTTTTTGAAAAATAAAAGTTAGTAATCATCTAATGACCATTTGTCGAGCCACGGTAAAGTAACATTAGTATCCGAATAGAATTGATAAGGTAACCAAATGTAAGATGCATCTAATAGATCAGGAGCATTCCATCGATCACCCATATAAATATAAAACAATTCACCGGGATTCTTTCTCGATGGAAATGGAAGAACAAATGTCGATTGACTATTGAATGTTGTCGATGAATGCGTTGGATTTCCTAATGAAATCCATTGAGCATCGATTAAACTATTCGAATTGGAAATAAATAATTCAGCTGCATTGGGTGCCCAACCAGTTAAATGACTTGTCATCATATAATAACGATTGTTACGAAAGAAAACAGCATGTCCTTCTCTCGGTTCACTGATTCGACTGATAATTCCCGTTGTATTTAAATAATCATCGTTCAATTGACTAATACCAACGTATTGATTGTTACACGATCGAATTAAATAAACTCCTTTGACAGTTCCATTTTGATTGTCTTCGAAAAGATTCATATCGAGTGAAGGAATGCCATCCGGTTGAAATCCATGAATAAATTGAAAAGGACCTTGCGGATGTTGAGATGTTGCAACACCAACATATCGATAACCATAATTGGAACTGTCCAAATGAAACCACATGACAAATAATGAAGTTTTGAGATTGAAAACAACTTTGGGTCGTTCGATAACATAAGGACCTGCACGACCAGGAATAGAAACTTGACTTTGTTGAAGAACTTGTCCTTGATTGGTCCAATGAATGAAATCTTTCGAATGATAACAATTGACACCGTGATCGGATAGATTCGATGTTTTCTTTGATTCTCCATACCACCAATACGATTGATCTTCAGGATCAATTAAAATACCTGTTGCATGAGCTTCAATTCGATTTCCATCGGTATCATTCCAAACTGTTCCCGAAATGATTTCATTTCCATTCAAATTTAAACTATTCGACACTCTCAACAACACAATTAACAACAACAACGATTGCATTTCGTTTTTTTTTTCTCGTTTTCTTTATCTTTTCATCTGTCGATTATAAATCGATTTGATGTCATGAGAATAGTCAGACATCTGCGTGTCCTTGAAGAAAATCAAAGAAAAACAAGTGGATAAATCGATGTTGTCAACGATGTTGAAGGTAAAAGAGTCAACAAAAAAAGACAAGTACCGTAATTAGATTAGATCGTTCGCGAAGCAGAAAAAGACGAATAAGTTATCTGTCAACATGAATCTTTTTCCGTCTCTCTCCGTGGGTGAAAACTATTTCTGGTTGAGTTATGTCTTTATAAAAGCACGCGAATTCCTTTGATTTGCTATTAGTTAAACAAAACAAAAAGAAGATATTTCTCTCTCTGTGTGTTATCATGGGAATTCTAAAAGGCAAAGATGCTGCTTTGGAACATATTGAAAAATCTAAAACAGCCTTTCTCGCAACATTAAGTGAAGCTGAAAAAGGTCCATCATCGAATTCAATGCCACCGAAAGATCATTTTATTTTAAAATTCGATCGAAATACAATTAAAAATTTGAAAGGTCGTGTTTATGAAACAATGAAACAATATTCATATGAACAACGAGGAGAAAGTATTCCTGTTTTTGTCAACAATCGTGAAGGTGGCGATGAACCAACGACTCTCAATCCAATAAAACCTGAAACTCCAACTGTTGGTCAACAATATGTTGCTTGTATTTATGATGATCTCAAAATTATCGATGCTCTTATTCTTATCGAATGGAATCAAGTCGATGAATTAGTTAAAACAGCGAATGCACGAAGAAAATCAGTTGTCTAAACGCTCTTTTTCTCTTTGTCTTTTATCCTTTAAGCCCGCTCTTTTTTTTTGTTTGTTTTCATCACCTTTTATTTCGATTTTCAAAATAAAATTCAGCTCGAAAAATATTTTTGAAAGAATTGAATGGCCTGTTGAACAGCTTGATCTCGTTGTTGAAGAACATGTTGATCATCGGATGGTCGAACAACAAATCCATGTGTTGTACCTGGAAAATCAATGAATTGTCCTAAACCATTCGATGTTAATTCACGTTCGAACACTTCTTTGATATCATTCGTAAAAATCGAATCACTTTCAGCACAAAGAAAAAGAATTGGTCGTTGGATTTGTTTTGCTTCTTCTGCAATTAAAAACGATGGATGTGCAACAATAGCTGCAGTGATTCGCGATGATAATTCTTTATGTTTTATTAAATCAACAACAACTTTTGCTCCATAACAAAAGCCAATAATCTACAAAATCCAAAAGTTGTTTTCTAAAATGAAAGAAAAGAAAAGAAAAGGAAAAGAGAACTTGAATGGTTTGATATTGTTGTTGAATAGTTGAAATGAATTGTTGTCCAATTCGACAAGCATCCGACGGTGGATGTTTGTTTAACCAATCTGGTAGAATAGAAAATAAATCTTCGATATTTGGATCAATGGGATCATTTTGAAAATAATCTGGAATAAGAACAGTTGCACCTGTTTCATTATGAAAACAATCGGCTAATCGTTGAGCATTAACAAATGAATAACCGAAAACATCCGTAAAGAAAACAATAACCTTGGATTTGTTTTCACCAATTTGATAGGTTTGAAATTCGCCTATTTGTTGAATTGTTCCTTTCGATTGATAATCAAGTTTTGCACCTAATTGAACACAACAAGGTCCACTCATTTTGTTTTTTCTTTGTTTATCTATGTAAACGTTGTTGTTGTTGTTGTTGTTGTTGTTGTTGTAAATAACTTATCAATGCACTCGTAATTCGAGTCGTCGCATACTGGTTTGTTGTTATCTCGATCTACGTAGATGACGCTCGTCTTTCGTTTCAAAGTAAAACGAAATGTCGGATGAAATTCCATTGATTGATTTTGGTCGATTTCGAAATGGAAATCGTCAAGATCGTTTAGATATTGCCAAACAAATTGGAAAAGCTTGTCGGGAAATAGGATTTTTTTATATTTCAAATCATGGAATCGGTGAATCAACGATCGAAAATGTTTATGAACAAGCTCGAATCTATTTCGATCAATCAATTGAAGAGAAAATGAAATTATTTATTGGTTCATGTCCTTATGAAAACAATCGAGGTTATACACCGATACATGAAGAGAAACTTTCATTGAAAGGTGATTTAAAAGAAGGTTTCGATTTAGCTTTAGAATTACCTGCGGATGATCACGATCGAATAGTCAATCATGCACAATTATACGGACCCAATGTTTGGCCAGAGAATTTACCTGATTTTCGTCGAATTATTTATGATGAATTCTATTTGAAAATGCTCGATTTGAGCAAAGAAATCTTCGAATCATTTGCATTGGCATTAGATTTGGATGAAAATTATTTCAAAGGAATGTTAAATAAACCAATGGTAACAATGCGTCTATTGAGTTATCCACCTCAACCAATTGTTGAAGATGAAGATGAACTTGGTTGTGGTGCTCATACGGATTACGAATGTTTTACTCTTCTATCTCAATCCAATCAGCAAGGTTTACAAATTCTCAATAAAAATCAAGTTTGGATCGATGCCAAACCCATTCCAAACACTTTTGTTGTCAATATCGGTGATTTAATGCAACGATGGACAAATGATTTATTTCAATCAACGATTCATCGTGTAATCAATGTTAGTGGACAACAACGATATTCAATTCCTGTTTTCTTCGGGCCCAATTATTTTACTCGCATCGAAACGATTCTCAAATCAAATCAACAATCGAAATATGAGCCAATTCTCGCTGGTGATTATCTTATCTCGAGATTTGATCAAACCTATCAATATCGACAACAAAAATAACAAAAAAACGATTTCTCTTTCAATAAAATTCAAGTTTATTTCTTTTCTTGTAATCGAAGATGTTCTTCTAATTTCAATTGTTGTTCATATTGTTGCATATTCAACCGTTTTTGTTCTTCACGACGCGAGATTTCACTGAGAATATTCGATCGTTTTCTCTAAAAACAAATTCATTGTGTTTTATCAATAGAAATTGAGTTGATCTCACTTGTTTCTCTTCGTCAATATAATAATTAACACCGTAAACAATTAAACCAGTGATACCGATCGAACCAACTAAGAATAATCTTGCTCCTGTTGACATGACACACTTTCGATTCTCACTACAAAAGCAAAAAACAAAAAGAAAAAGATGTCGCATTTTTAGTAAACGAAAGAGACTAACCAACCAATAGTGGAGGCTAACTTAACTAAACGAACGATCGATATAACGTTTATTTCTTTCTTCATTCGATAGTTAAGAGAAAACAAAACACAAATGATGAAAATTTGAACTGTATAAAAATGAAAAAGGGAAATGATCCTTAAAACAGATCGATAGGACTGATGTGTTTCGTTTTGATTTGAGAAAAAAAAGCAAAAAAAAAAAGCGGTTAAATGTAAATGCAAAAGTTGTTGATTTTGTGTAGTCGAACATTTCGTTTAAGTATTCGAAATGAATGTTGTCATTGTATTCCAATAGTATTGATTCAATGTTTGATTGCATTACTATTGATTTGTTCGATTATTTTCATTTCGAATTATGTTGTCAATGAAAACAATCCGTTGTTTCAAACGAATTCCAATGAGAAATGTTCGACAAATAATCGAAACAATGAAATCAATTTATTTCAAAATTGTTTTGTTGTTTCTTCGTTATTCTATTCGAAATCATCGAGTCAAATTGAATTTGTCGTTCGTTGGTCTCATCAATCAGATTTACTTGAGAAATTCTTAAAGAATCTTCAAACGAATGATCGCATTCAACAATGTGTTCATATTAATCTTCAACAAAATCGAAATGATGCTTTCAGTGAAAGTGCTTTTGTAATTGTGTTTGAAATCAAAGAATTAAATGTAGATTCATTTGAATATGAATTGACGATGGAAATATCGGATTCGGATGAGTTGAACGAAAGATTAATTCATCGAATAGATTTGAGATTTGTTTCTTCTTTCTCAAGTCCATCGGATCAATTGGATGTATTTCAAAGAGAAATCAGTCCGTTTAGTGATTTGAAATTGTTACTCGATCAAATCTATTTGAATGTGATTCATGATGATGAAATCTTATTGAAATTAAATGTCTATCGAATTGGTTGTGTTGAAAGTCGATCTCATCGTTCGATTCCAACACGTTGGTTATTCATTTCGATTCTATATTCGATTTCATTGATTTATCTGTTCGTCAATTTATTTGTGAATTATTTATTAAACAAAGAAAAGAAAGAGAAAATCAAAGAAATGCTTCAAATTGTCAATTTAAAATCATTTGAATATTATTTGTCTTGGTCATTGATTTCATTTATGTTCGTTTGTCTGTTAACATTTATGATCGTTGGTTTAATGAAAATGAAATGGAACGATTGGATAATCTTTGAATCGATTTCATTGAAAGTATTATTGTTAAGTGTGACTTTATTAAATGTTCAGTTGATTGTTTATTCAATATTTACGAGTCAATTATTCGTTGATTATTCTCATTTATTCGTATTGAATGTGTTTGTCTATATGTTGATGAATGTTTGTTCGACGAACAGTTGGATTTGTTATTTGAATCCGTATTTTAGTTTGATAAATTTATTTCGAATTTTGTTTGTATTGGAAAGATCTCGAATGGAAGTGAATTTGTTGGTAAATCAATTTGAAATGTTGCCTCGTTTGATGACAATTTATGTGTTGATTATGATTTCAATTGTTATTTATAGTTTATTGATTTGGTATTTGGATAAAGTCAATCCAGGACAATTTGGAATTCGACTCAAATGGAATTTTTGTTTTCAATTCGATTATTGGTTTCGATCTCAACTATCGAAACAATCATTGACACAAGACGAAGACGAAAACGAAAACGAAGAAAACAACGAGAATTTAATCGTTGAAGTCAAAGATTTAACCAAAGTTTATGAAAGAAATCTTTGTGTTTTAAATAAAATTTCATTTGATTTATATGAAAATGAAATAACATGTTTACTTGGACAAAATGGAGCTGGTAAAACAACATTAATGAATATTCTTGCAGGTTTTATTGAACAAACAAGAGGAAATGTTCGTATTATGAATGAAGAGAAGATTGAAAATGTTCGTCATTTGATTTCATTTTGTCCTCAACATGATATTCTATTTGATTTATTAACTGTTCGAGAACAATTAGAATTCTATTGTCAATGTAAAGGATATCGTGAGAATATCGATGAAATGTTATTGAATCTTATTGAATCGATCGATTTAGTTGAACATGAAAATGTATTTTGTAAGAATTTATCTGGAGGAATGCGTCGACGTGTGTCACTTGCTTGTGCATTTATTGGTGAATCGAAATTGATTCTGTTGGATGAAGCATCGAGTGGTGTTGATCCATTGAATCGACGTTTGTTATGGGATTGGATTCGATCGATGAAAGTCAATCGAACAATTCTATTGACAACTCATTTTCTTGAAGAAGCAGATTATTTATCCGATCGAATTGTTATCGTTGATCGAGGTCGAATCGTTGCAATCGATTCATCGAAACAATTAAAACAAAACTATGGCAATGGTTTCAAATTTATTCTCTATAAAAATCGTCAACAGATCCGAAATGAATTCGATTTATTTGATTTCATTCGAAATTATTTGCCAAATTGTGAAATTGAAATCGAAACACGAAATCAATTGATCATTCAAAGTAACGAAACATCGTCGGATAAAATCAGTCAAATTCTCTTTCAATTCGATTTACTCAAACAAAATGAAATCATTCGAAATTATTCGTTGAGTCAAACCAATCTCGAAGATGTTTTTCTCAATTTAATTCCCATCGATCAACAATTGTCTTTCGAACAAATTCAAGACAATTGCCAACAAATCTATTCATTGACTCCAATTCAACAACAACATTCCTTCGATTTCTATTTCAATCAATTTCAAGGATTAACTCTCAAATCGTTGACAATCATGAAGAAAACTTTCGTTTATTTGGTGATTCTCGTTGTCGTTTCATTTGTCATTCATTTCTATTTCCATCGAATGTCAAAACAATCGAATGAAATTATTTATTCGTTTGATAAATTAACTCATTTGAGTCATTGTCGAGTTTATATTGTTGATCAATTTACAAATCATCAAATCGAATCTCTTCAACAACGATATTCAACTATCGAATTTATTTCTTTGAAAAACATGTCAAATGTTGAACAATTGAATGAATTCTTATTAAATCGTCGTCGAGTTGATTTAAATAGTTATATTCGAGATTGCGTAGGTCTATTGATCGATGGTGAACGAAGTATTTCGTTGTTGACATCTCATTTATTGATTGGATATGAATCAATTCATTTCCTATCGAATTATTTCTGTCAAAATCAATGTTCAATTCGAACTCATTTTCGATTTCGATCAACGAACAAAACAAAACGAAGAACAAATCGAAGTTTATTTTCAATTGTAAAAGTGTTTTCATTGTTAAGTTGTTTCTATGGAATCTATCCGGGTGAATTCACTGAAATCGATTTGTTCATTGTGAATTTAATTTCGATTTATTTGATAATTTTAATTCGAAGTGAAAGTAAAGATTTGGTTGATTTAATGAAAATCTTCGGTTTAAATTCGATGTTGAATTTCTTGTCGAATTATTTGTTTTGTTTGATTTTAACTGTGATTTATTCGTTGATTGTTTACTCGTTCGTTGTTTATTTTCCAAATGAATCGAATAACAACAAAAATGAATCTTTAATTCGACAACGTTTTTATTTGTTAACATTTGTCAATTATTTGTCATTATTACCTTTTCTCTTTTGGATTTCGAAATCGATTACAAATGAATTTCTGTGTGGTTTAATGATTTATTTGTTGTTAGTTGTGATTGAATTGATTGATTACATTCGATTGATATTTGTTATGATCAATGACAATGTTCGTGTTTATTGGTTATTTAATATTTTGATTCCTTCGTTGAATAATAAAAGATTAATTTCGATGTTTTTAAGAAAATTTCAAAAAGATTTCTGTGAAATTCTTTCGAAAGAAACCGAATTAATGAACAAATATAAATTTCGAAAGGAAATTCATGAAAATGATTTATCGAAACATTTGTTGATCAGTTTGATTCAATTTGTAATTTATTCATTGTTAAATGTTTATTCATTTCGAATCAATTTCAATTTGATCAATCGACTTGAAAACGATGATTTCGATGAGAATGAACTCGATGAAAATGTTTTCAACGAACGAGAACGATTATTAACAAGAAATCGAATTGATGTTGAAGATCCGTTGATTTGTTTAGATTTAGTTAAAACTTATCGTGGAGAACAAACAAATGCAATTGATCATTTAACATTTTCAATGAAACAAGGCGAATGTTTTGCTTTGTTAGGTTTAAATGGAGCTGGAAAGAGTTCTCTCTATAAAATGCTCGTTGGACTTGTCGATTCAACCCAAGGTGAAATCTATTTAAATGGACAATTAGTCGAGAGACGTTTGTTTTCCAATGAAAAACATATTGGTTATTGTCCTCAATATGATTTCAATCAGAAATATTTATCTGTGAGAGATTATTTACAATTATTTTTATATTTAAAAGGAATTGTTCAACATGAAATCAATGAAACAATTGAGATGATTTCAAGTTTATTTCTATTAGATGATCATTTGATGAAAACAGTCGATGAATTAAGTGGTGGAACACGACGACGATTACATACGGCATTGGCTTGTCTTCCCAATTCGAATCTAATTATTTTAGATGAACCAACAACAGGTGTCGATCCATCGAATCGAAAACAAATGAGATTCATTTTTGAATATTTATTAAATGACGATAAAAGTCTTTTGTTAACATCTCATTCAATGGAAGAATGTCAATTATTAGCAAATCGATTTGCAATTCTTAATCAAGGACAATTTCTTTGTTTCGATTCAATTGAAAATCTTCTTCAACGATTTCAATTCGAATTTTATTTATTTATTCAATTTCAATTCGATGAAAATCTTTCGAAATTTCTCTCCGATTTGCAAAGTCAAATTGATTTCGAATTCATCGAAGAGAAACGTCAATTTCTCGTATTAAAATCCAAAGAGAAATGTCTCTTAAAACTATTTCAAACGATTGAATTATTGAAAGACATGTATTCGATTGAATCTTATCAAATTCAACCAACTGCAATCGAACAAATCTTTTTTCAATTATTAAATGAACATTTTATTGATTAAGAAAGATATAAAGATTTTATTAGCCTAGGAAAATAACAACTAGATAAATTATCGAAAGACCAAGTAAAATTCCGAAGATTTGTCGAATTGAATGACTAAAACAAACAAACAAACAAACAATTCATCATAAAAACAATATCTGTTGAAGAATTGATTTACGTTAAATCATTTTCTTTTAATAATTCAGGAACAGTTTTAACAAGTGCAACATAAAGAAAAGCTCCACTTGTAAACGGAAGAACCCAAAGAGTACCTGTATAATTACATTTGAGAAAATAAGAAAAAAAATGTTGTGTATTTACTATGAATTTCTTTTGAATAATAAAGAGCAAGTGATGCTCCTAGAACACCTCCTAAACCTGTTAAAAGTTGAGCTTTAGTTGCTTGCCATCGATCGAAACCAGATCGTAAAAGAATTGCAAAATCTCCCATTTCATGTGGAATTTCATGAATAACAATTCCAACCAATGTTGTTAAACCAACAAATGGACTAATGGCAAATCCACCACCAATCGCTGCACCATGTGTCAAATTATCAATAAAATTAGCTAAACAATTCAAATAACCCGTTGTCTACGAACAACTTCTCTTTTGTTTTTTTTCTTTGACAATTTCTTAAAAATAAACTTTTTACTTGAATATGAACTGAACCGGATTTATCATTTTGATCCTAAATTTCGTGAGAAAGAAAGAAAGAAAGAATACAATAGAATGGAAAGTTTAGAATTGAAATTACAGTTGGTAATTGTTCATCTTCGGGAAAGATTTGTTCAATAATAAAGAAAATAAAAAGACCAAAAAGAGTCCATAATCCAATATTAATTGTCGAACTTTGTGCATGTGAATATGCTTCAGGTAATAAATGAAGAAAAACATCGCCTAATTGACTTCCAACAGCGACACTTAATAATAATTCTAAATAAGGTTTATCTTCTAAATAAATGAATGAATCAATTGAATTGATCGATTGAGTCAAAATGAAATGAACGAATACTTTTCGATTGTTCATTGGGAACAACAAAAATGGGCAGAAGACCAATAGAACCAACAAGTAATGATCCACAAATGGAAGATAACCATGTTTGATATGAATAAGTGATTCGTTGAGTTGACATTTTTATCTTTCAACTATTTCATTCGATTCATCGTTCTATTTAAATCCTTTCGTTTTTGCGTGGCAAGAGAAAAAAACAACAAATGTTTTGTATTTTGAATATTTTTTTCTTTCTTTTTCATTTTCGAAGCACCTCGATGAATCATGTTGACACGGATTTTATTGTTATCATTTCAGATCTAAAGTACGGGCAGATGTTCGTTTTTCTCATGTCAGTTATCTATTCAAATCAATTTTAAACAACACACAAATTTAATCGGGTACAACAGATTCATCGGAAGGATTCAATTGAAAACCACGTAACAGAAAAAATAGAAAAATATCAACTAATAAAATGAAATAAGGCAAACAAATTAGAAGAATTTCTCCGAATGTTGCTCGTCGTTGAGTAAATGATATTTGACGTGCAATCAATGACGATCGATTATAAGAATTCATTTCTTCCATTTCAATTTCGTCATCGAATTCATTTTCAGTTTGTTCGTTTGTTTGCATTTGTTGAATCTTTTTTTCGACTGTTTTTATCTTTTATCAACATCGAATCTTTCTTTGTTTTTTTTTTATGAAATAATTCTTATCGAATTCAAGTCTCAAACAAATAATTCTCAATGTCTCCTTCTTCTCACAACGTGTCTCTACTTAACCTACAAAAAAGAAAAGAGAAAAAGAAAAAGAAACCTTGACAATCTTGTTGATTTCGAATGGATTCATTCGATCGATCATTGCTTCTACTTCTCTGCTAACACTAAACGAATCTATTTTCTTTTCAATAATTGTAATGTCTTCTTCGTATGGATTGTGGAATACAATTAGACAATGGCGTCTAACACAGATATTTATAGTCCCTTTAAACTTTGTTTTTGGACGTTTCATCAATGGTAAGATTCGATTTTCATTTCATTTCTCATTCAATTCAGTTCGAATCGAATCGGTCACATGTTTTATTTGTCGATTTTCGGCGAATAAAGCAAAATGTTGTTGTTTAAAAAAAAACGTTGATAGTGTCTCTCACTTATTTGTTTTCTTTTCTGTTAACGTTAAATTGGAAAAAAAGAAAAAGAACGGAAGAAACCTACTTCTATATAAAAATAAGAACATTCAAGTTAACTGACGAATTCAAATAACAAAGTCCAAAAGAATATTTCATATAAACTTAAAAACTCATCATATCCAGATCAATTTATATCAATTCGAGTTTTCATTTTCAAATTCTTATTCATCAGAACTTCATTGTAGACCAATTATTTTTTTATTCAAAAAAAATATGGCAGACGCGAATAGCGGTGATGATATTGCTACAACGGAAAACCAAGAACTACCGACAACATTGAAAGATTCAACCGGCAAGGATCAAGACGAAGATAAAACACATTCAAATTTATCTGAAAAGGGTAATGTTACAATGGAGAATCCGACACAATCGTCACCATTGAAAGATTCAACTGAAGTGACTCACAAAGAGGATAAGCCATGTCCAAATTTACCTGTGGATAATGATAATATTTCAAACGAAGTGGATTTCGATAACGGGGACGAGAATACACCTGATCAAGGAGCAATTCCTCTACTACCGAGAAAAAGTACTGATGAAGCGGCCACAACTCAGTCTCTATCAATGCATAATTCGACTAATAATTCGACAGCTGAGAATAAACCAAATTCATGTATTACTTCTTTTTTAACTGTTATGTTTTTCTTCGCTTTATATTCTACTATTTGCGGGTGCAATCGTATATCTAAGTTTTTTTCTACCATTTTAGCTGGTGCTGGACCACATAACGTTCCTCCTTCACTTAACCCAAGTGATCTTGAAGGTCGTCCTAAAAGTCTCCCTCCAATCGATTCAGATCCTTGGACACCTCCGATCGTAACAACAGAAAACGAAATACTTACTCCACAAGAAATCGAAGAAAGACAAAAGATTAAAGATCAATTTGAACAAACAATAAAAAACGATCATTATAGAGATTACAAGAAGATATTGATTTGCTCAAGTGATCAAAGTTAGTTTTTTATATGATGAGTTTTATAAAATGATAGATTTGTTTGAATAGATAAATCATGGTTAAATCTTCAATTTCATGATCCCGAACAACGATCGAAGATAATCAAACCGAATGAAATTGAAATGACTGATCCACCTGAATCCACAAGAGATGAAACCTTGTTAGATCGTATTAAAGGATCAATGATAGGAATGGCTGTAGGCGATGCTCTTGGAGCTCATGTAGAATTTCGACCTTATGAATTTCTTCAAGCAAATCCTGTTACAGATCTTGGAAGTGGAGGAACTTGGGGTTTAGAGAAAGGACAAGTATATCAACACTTTTCTTTTTCTTTTCATTTGAAATCAATGTAATTGATTTTAGTTTACAGATGATACTTCAATGGCTCTTTGTTTAGCTAATTCATTAATTGATTATGAAGATTTTGTTCCTTATGATCAATTAGTTCGTTATAAATGGTGGTATGAATCTGGTTATATGTCATCAACAGGACATTGTTTTGATATTGGAAATGCAACGAGAGAATCAGTCAACGAGTTTACAAAACGTCAAAACAAAATTAAAGAAACTACAGACAAAAACATTGATGATTATCGTTCGATTCATGAAAAACTCACCGATTTTAATGTGAATTGTAGTTATGAGGGTGTAGCTGGAAACGGTGCATTAATGCGTCTTGCTCCTGTTCCATTATTTTTCTTTCAATCTCCAATAAATGCCGTAGAATATTCAGGTATTAGTGGACAAATCACTCACGGAGATAGAAAATCGTTCGATGCTTGTCGTTATTATGGTGCATTGATTGTTGCTGCTCTTCATGGATTTAACAAAGATCAGTTGTTAGATAACAACTTTTATTCAACATATCGTGAATCTTTATTTCAAAATAACACACTTCATAACGATATTAAAGAGATTGCTGAAGGTTCTTATAAAAAACAAGGAGGATATAAAGAAGGTATTCGAGGTAAAGGTTATATTGTTGCTGCTCTTGAAGCTGCTCTTTGGGCTTTCTGGAAGCATGACAACTTCGAAGACGGAGCACTTGCAGCAGTTAATCTCGGTGATGACACAGATACAACAGCTGCTATCTATGGACAACTTGCAGGAGCTTTCTATGGTTATCAAGGATTACCATCAAAATGGACTCAACATGTTTATGCGAGAGAATTTCTAGAAAAATTAAGTCAATGGATTGCATACGAAGGACAACAATGGTATGAAAAACAGCAAGAACAGCCCAAACCAGAGCAGCAAGAACAACCGAAACCAGAACAGCAAGAACAGACAGAATAGAGATTTAAAAGAAAAAGTTAGTATTGAACAAGTTTCTTTTTCTTTTTTGTATTTGTTTGTGAGTATTTTTTTTTTGCCTAAAATAAAGAATGAAGTGTGATGATTTGGTAAGAATAACTGAAAGTAATCTTGTTTGTAGATTTCAATTGATTTGATAATAAAAAAAAAGATAAAAATGGAATTTCTATCATTTGATGATCGTAGACTTCCACATGAAATGCAACTATTTCATCCATCTCCATTAGAATTGTCTATTGATCGAGATAAATTAAATCGATTTATGGGTTCAATGGTTGGTTTAGCTGTAGGTGATGCATTGGGTGCAAGTTCAGAATTTCGTCCTCATGAATATTTGGTTCGTAATCCGATTGTGGATATGATTGGTGGAGGAACATGGGGTCTTCCAGCGGGTCATTGGACAGATGATACATCGATGGCATTGTGTCTTGCTTCATCTTTAATTACAATGAAAATCTACGATCCATATAATCAAATGGTTCGATATAAACGATGGTATCAACAAGGATATTTATCTTCTGTAGGACGTTGTTTTGATATTGGAAATGCAATAAAACAGTCTCTCAACATATTTCAATCTCGTCAAAATCAATTTGCTTATCGTTTACGATTTAACGAACGTCAACTTGATCAATTTTCATGGAAACAAATACAAGGATACGGTGAATTCGATGTGAATTGTAGTTCAGAAGGTGTAGCTGGTAATGGTGCATTGATGCGTCTTGCACCGATTCCACTTTTTTTCTATCGATATCCTCAATTAGCAATTGAATATGCTGGTCGTAGTGCTCGTCTTACTCATGGAGATAGAAAAGCGATTGATGCTTGTCGATTTTATGCTGCATTGATTCTTTCTGCTCTTCATGGACATCCAAAACATTTCATTCTACGACCAGATTTCTATGACTCTCATCGAAAATTGTTTGGTCGAATGGATCTTCATCCAGAAATACTTCAAATTGCTCGTGGATCGTATCAAAGAAAAATTGGATACGAAGGAGGAATTCGAGGAAGTGGTTATGTTGTTCAAGCTCTTGAAGCTGCTCTTTGGGCTTTCTATACAACAAATTCATTCGAACAAGGAGCACTTGCAGCAGTTAATCTCGGCGATGACACGGATACAACAGCTGCTATCTATGGACAACTTGCTGGAGCTTTCTATGGTTGCAATCAAATTGATTCGAAATGGAAAGACAAACTCTATGCTCGTCAACTTATTGTTTGTATGAGTCAATGGTTATTTACATTAGCAAATAAATATCAAATGAGTACAGATGAACAATCAATAATCTATTATTGATCTTAGACAAAACAACGCAATTAACTAACACGCTATTTTAACCAGAACTCGAAATTGAATAAAGAATATAGACGAAATTGTTGTTTGTTGATTCCGTATAATGGAATTAAGTTTGTTCGAGAAAAACAAACGAAAGAAAGAAAGTAAAAGTGAATTCAAAGTGAAAGAATGAGTGAAACAAATTGGTTGGAACGATTGGATTTATTTACAAATGAAATTCAACAAGATTCGATTTGTTGGGAAAATTTAACTGATTTAGAAGAGAAAAGTATTCGATGTTTATTAGCTGGAGCCATTGCTGATTCATTTGCTAATCAACTCAAACCAACAGATACTTTCGATAAATTATTTCAAAATCCAATAAAACAATTGAGAAATGATGCGAGATGGAATGAAAATACATCCATAACTCTCATTATTTCGTTGAGTCTTATTGAAAAGAATCAATTGAATTCGTATGATCAATTAGTTAAATTGAAACGATGGTGGAAACATGGATATTTATCTTCTAATGGAAGACCAACGTATGTTTCTCTTTTCGAATTTGTTTTTTTGTATTTGTTGTCTCATAGGAAAATCAATGTATCGATGCGTCAATCGTTAGAAAAACTACAAAAACATGAAAATGAATTACGTCGTCAAAGAAATCTTCGTCCAATTGATAATAAAAGTT